>Ga0209611_10010811_pt1 | contig 13341 bp, 10 predicted proteins | sample S1TSphgellanicum_3_FD_187693 | JGI IMG/M metagenome (GOLD analysis project Ga0209611, IMG submission 187693) | Host-associated microbial communities from peat moss isolated from Minnesota, USA - S1T2_Fc - Sphagnum magellanicum MG (SPAdes) (version 2) | ecosystem: Host-associated > Plants > Peat... | reverse complement strand
AGGAGGACGAACACGATCTCGGCGTCATCGATTTAGGCACGATCCTCGCCAAGTCGAGCAACGTCGGCACCGCCAAGATCGCGCTCTCGCTCGAACCCGAGCAGATCTGGAAGACCCTGACCGACTTGGGTTTCGGGCAGGTCACGGGCAGCAATTTCCCGGGCGAGTCGGCCGGCATGCTCAGCCATTATTCGCACTGGCGTCCGGTCGGCATCGCGACGATGTCGCACGGCTACGGCATTTCGGTCACCCCGCTGCAGCTCGCGCACGCGTACGCCACGATCGGCGCGGGCGGCATCCGGCGGCCGATCTCGTTCGAACGCGTCACGGGTCCGGTCGCCGGCGAACGCGTCATGGATCCGAAGATCGCGCGGTCGCTGATCGATCTCATGCAAAAGGTCATCGAGACCGGCGGCACGGGCACGCGCGCGGCGCTGGTCGGCTTCCGCGTGTCGGGTAAGACCGGCACGGCCCGCAAGTCGGTGAACGGCGCCTACGCGACCGACAGTCACTTGGCGACGTTCGCGGGCCTCGTGCCGGCCTCGCATCCGAAGCTCGCGACCGTGATCGTGATCGACGATCCGAGCGGCGCGCTGTATTACGCCGCGGACGTCGCGGCGCCGGTGTTCGCGAACGTCATGTCGGGCGCGTTGCGGCTGCTCGACATCCCGCCCGACGATCTGCAGAACGTCCCGGCCGCCTCGCTCGTGCGCACCGGCGAGACGCCATGAGCGGTGCGCGCGCCACGGTTGCGCCGATGCGCTTGGCAGCGCTGCTCGACGGTCTCGTCGTCACGGGCGCGATCGGGCCTGCGGTCGGCGACATCGCGGTGCGCGATCTGTGTCTCGACAGCCGGCAGGCAGGCCCCGGCAGCGTGTTTCTGGCTCTGGCGGGCCAGACCGCGCACGGCCTCGATTTCGCCGCGGATGCGGCGCGGCGCGGTGCAGCGGTCGTGCTGTGGGAGCCGCGCGTCGGTGCCGCCGACCAGGACGCCGACGCCGCGGACCGCCGGCACGCGAGCGCCGACCCGAGCCTGCCGGCCGGCGTCGTCGACATTCGCCTCCCGGGACTCAAGGCGCGGGTCGGCGCCTTGGCGGATCGATTCTTCCGGGCGCCGTCGGCCAGCCTGCGGGTCTGGGGCGTGACCGGCACGAACGGCAAGACCACCTGTGCGTATCTGTTGGCACAGTGCCTGCAGCGCCTCGGACGGTCGGCCGCCTACATCGGCACGATCGGCAGCGGCCCGGTCGCTCCGGGTGCGGCACTGCGCGCCGCGACGCTCACGACGCCCGACGTCGTGAGCCTGCAGCGCACGCTCGCCGAGTTCGTGGCCGACGGCGTGACCGACGTCGCGCTCGAGGTCAGCTCGATCGCGCTCGCGCAGGGGCGCATCGATGCGGTGCGCATCCACGCGGCCGCGTTCACGAATCTCACGCGGGATCATCTCGATTATCACGGGTCGATGCAGGCGTACGGCGCCGCCAAGGCGCGGCTGTTCGCCTCGCCCGGCCTGAAGTACGCCGTCATCAACGTCGGCGACGAGTTCGGGCTGGCGCTCGCGCCACGCGTCGCGGCGGTCACGCCGCTGACGGCCGTCTGGGTCGGCGCGCGCGCCGCGTTTCCGGCAGAGCGTCTGTTGCATGCCGCGAGCGTGCGGCCCGATGCGCGCGGCATCGACTTAGGTTTGACCGGCAGTGGCGGTGACGTCGAGCTGCACGTACCGCTCGTCGGCCGCTTCAACGCCGAGAACGCGGTCGTGGTGCTCGGCTGTCTCTACGCCGCCGGCGTGCCGCTGCCGGCCGCGGCCGCGGCGCTCGCCGGCTGCAGGGCGGCACCCGGGCGCATGGAGGTCATCGCCGCAGCGGCGGACAAGCCGCTCACGGTGGTCGATTACGCCCATACGCCCGATGCGCTCGAGAAGGCGCTCGCGGCGCTGCGCGAGCATTGCGACGGCGCGCTCTGGTGCGTGTTCGGCTGCGGCGGTGATCGTGACCGGGGCAAGCGCGCGCTGATGGGCAGGGTCGCGGACCGGCTCGCCGATCGCATCGTCGTGACCGACGACAATCCGCGCTCCGAGGATCCCGTCGCGATCACGGCCGCCATCGTCGCGGCGATCGAGGCGCACCCGGTCGTCGTCATTCACGATCGCGCGGCTGCGATTGGCGCGGCCGTGACCCAGGCCGGGGCCGGCGATGCCGTGCTGATCGCGGGCAAGGGGCACGAGGACTATCAGATTTACGGCAGTACGCGCCGGGTTTTCAGCGACCGCGACGAAGCGCGGCGTCTGCTCGGGGAGGCCGCGTGAAGCGTACGCTCGCAGCGGTCGCCCAAGTCGTGGGCGGGCGGCTCGTGGGACCGGATGCGAGCTTTCAGGCCGTGTCCACGGACAGCCGCACGCTGCCGCGCGGCGCACTGTTCGTGGCGCTGCGCGGACCGAATTTCGACGGTAACGCATTCGTCCCCGCGGCCCTCCGCGCCGGCGCGGTCGGCGCGCTCGTCGAGGTCGTGCCCACGGCCGAACTGCCCTATGTGCTCGTCGGCGATACCTTGCTCGCGCTGCAGATCCTCGCCTGCACCTGGCGCGCGCAGTTCGACGTGCCGGTCGTCGCGGTCGCGGGCAGCAACGGCAAGACCACGACCAAGGAGATGACCGCCGCGATCCTCGGCCGGCGCGGCCCCTGCCTCGCGACGCGCGGCAGCCTCAATAACCACATCGGCGTACCGCTGACGCTGTTGCGCTTCGATGCCGCACAGCGCAGCGCGGTGATCGAGGTCGGCACGAATCGACGCGGCGACATCGCGCAGCTCATGCCCTGGGTCCGTGCCACGGTCGGGCTCGTCACGAATGCGGGCGCGGAGCATCTCGAATTCTTCGGTGATCTCGACGGCGTGGCGGCGGGCGAGGGCGAAACGATCGAGCACCTGCCCGCCGACGGGACCGCGGTCATCAACGTCGACGACGCGTATGCCGAGGTCTGGCGCAGGCTCGCCGGCGCGCGGCCGGTGCTCGGCTTCGGCACGTCGGCGGGCGCCGATTTTCGGGCCGGTGCCGCAACCCGGACGACGCAGTGCTCCCTGTTCGTGACGCGCTTCGACCTCGACTCTCCGGCCGGGCAGGCGACCATCACCCTGCACGCCGGCGGCCAGCACAACGTCATGAACGCCACGGCCGCCGCGGCCGCGGCCTACGCCGCCGGCGCCACGCTCGCCGACATCGTCGACGGTCTCGCCACGTTCCGTCCGGTGTCCGGTCGCCTCGAGCTCAAGGACGGCCGCCACGGCAGCCGCATCGTCGACGATTCCTACAACGCGAATCCGAGTTCGGTCGAGGCCGGTCTCGACGTGCTCGCGACGCTGCCGGGCGCGAAATGGCTGGTCTTCGGCGACATGGCGGAGATGGGTGCGAAGGGTCCCTCGAGCCATGCCGGGATCGGCACGTATGCCCGGGCGCGCGGCGTGTCGCGTCTCTATGCGATCGGCGCGCTGACGCCGGGCACGGTGTCGGCCTTCGGCGCCGATGCGGAATGGTTCGCCGACGTCGACGGATTGATCGCACGCCTCGATGCCGCGCTCGCCGCGGCCGAGCCGCCCGTGAACGTGCTCGTCAAGGGGTCGCGCGTGAACCGTCTCGAACGCGTGGTGCAGGCGCTCGTGGTGCCGTCGGGCGGTGCCCGGCCGGCAGGGGTTTGAGGCGCGATGCTGCTCTATCTCACCGAATATCTGACCCGGTTCTACAGCGGGTTCCACGTGTTCCAGTACCTGACGCTGCGCGGCATTCTCGCGGCGATGACGGCGCTCGGCATCGCGCTCGCGGTCGGACCGCGCATGATCGCGCTGCTCTCGCGCTATCAGATCGGTCAGCGCGTGCGCAACGACGGCCCGAAAACGCACCTGCCCAAGGCCGGCACGCCCACCATGGGCGGCGGTCTGATCCTGGTCGCGATGACGTCCGGCACGCTGCTGTGGGCGGACCTCGCGAACCGGTTCGTCTGGATCTCGCTGGTCACGACCTTGGGGTTCGGGCTGATCGGGTTCTACGACGACTTTCTCAAGCTCGTGGTCGGCAGCTCGCGCGGCCTGATCGCACGCTACAAGTATCTCGGGCAGTCGATCGTCGGCCTGACGGCCGCGTACACGCTGCACGTTCTGCACCTGTCGGCGGCGGAGACCTCGCTCTACGTGCCGTTCTTCAAGAGCGTCGCCGTGCCGATGAGCACGAGCGCCTTCGTGGTGTTTTCGTATTTCGTCATCGTCGGCACGAGCAATGCCGTGAATCTCACCGACGGCCTCGACGGCCTCGCGATCATGCCCGCGGTCATGGTCGCCGCCGCGCTCGGTGTCTTCGCCTACGCGACCGGCAACGTCAAGTTCGCGACCTATCTGCAGATCCCGTACATCCCGGGGGTCGGCGAGGTGCTCATCTTCTGCGCGACACTCGTGGGGGCGGGGCTCGGATTTCTCTGGTTCAACTCCTATCCGGCCCAGGTGTTCATGGGCGACGTCGGTGCGCTCGCGGTCGGCGCCGCCTTGGGCGCGATCGCCGTGATCGTGCGCCAGGAAATCGTGCTGTTCGTGATGGGCGGGGTGTTCGTGCTCGAGACGGTCTCGGTCATGCTGCAGGTCGGCTCGTTCAAGCTGACCGGCAAGCGCATCTTCCGCATGGCGCCGATCCACCACCATTTCGAACTCAAGGGCTGGGCGGAACCGAAGGTGATCGTGCGCTTCTGGATCATCAGTTTCGTGCTCGTGTTGGCCGGACTCGCCACCTTGAAGATACGCTGATGAACACCGTCGTCGTGGGTCTCGGCAAGACCGGCGTTTCCGCCGTCCGCTATCTCGCGAAGCGCGGCCTGCCCGTCAAGGCCACGGACAGCCGGGCGGCGCCGCCGGGGCTTGCGGATCTCGGCAGCCTCGCGGCGGGACTCGACTTGAGGCTCGGCGGTTTCGACCTGTCCCTGCTCGAGGACGCCTCGCGGCTGTTGATCTCGCCCGGCGTGTCGCTCGAAGAACCGATCGCGGCCGCCGCGCGCGCGCGCGGCATCGAGGTGCTCGGCGACGTCGAGCTGTTCGCGCGCGCGGTGCGCGCGCCCGTCATCGGCGTGACCGGCACCAACGGCAAGAGCACGGTCACGAGTCTCGTCGCGCACATGGCGCGGAGCGCGGGCTGTCGCGTGCTCGCGGGCGGCAACTTGGGCGAACCGGCCCTCGATCTGCTCGAGCAACCGGTGCCGGATCTGTATGTGCTCGAGCTCTCGAGCTTCCAGCTCGAGACGACCGAGTCCTTGGATCTCATCGCCGCGGTGGTGCTCAACGTGAGTCCCGATCACCTCGATCGCTACGCCTCGGTGGAGGCCTACGCGGCCGCCAAGCAGCGCATTTTCGCGCGGGCCGCGACGCTCGTGCTGAACGCCGACGATGCGCGCGTGCGCGCCATGCGGCGCGCGGACGCTCGCGTGCTCACGTTCTCGGTCGAGTCCGCGGCCGCCGATTATCATCTGTCGAGCGCGTCCGCCGAGGACGGCGCTGCGCGCTGCCTGTGCCGCCGCGGCCAACCGCTGCTCGCGCTCGCGGCCATGAAGCTCGCCGGTCAGCACAACGCGGCCAATGCGCTCGCGGCACTCGCGCTCGGGGAGGCGGCCGGCCTGCCGCCGGCGGCGATGCTCGCGGCGCTCGAGGAATTCCCGGGCCTGCCGCACCGCTGCGCCTGGGTCGCCGACATCGCGGGCGTCCGCTATCTCGACGACTCCAAGGGCACCAACGTCGGGGCGACGGTCGCCGCGGTCGCGGGCATCGCGGAGCCGCTCGTGGTCATCGCGGGCGGCCTCGGCAAGGGCCAGGATTTCGCACCGCTGGCCGCGGCGTTTCGCGGCAAGGTACGGCACGTGGTTTTAATCGGCCGGGATGGCCCCGCGATCGCGCGTGCGCTCGAGGGAACCGCCAGCGTCGAATACGCCGCCGACATGCCGGCCGCGGTACGCGCCGCGGCACGCGCCGCGCGGCCCGGGGACACGGTGCTGTTGTCGCCGGCCTGCGCGAGCCTCGACATGTTCCGGGATTACGCGGCGCGCGGCGCGGCGTTCGCGGCCGCCGTGCGCGAGCTCGAGGAGGCGCCCCGATGAGCGCCACGGCGATCGGTTATGGACTCCGTGCGCGCGAGCGCATGCCCTTCGCCTGGGACGGCTGGACGCTCGGGATCGTCGCGGCGCTGCTGCTCGTCGGCCTCGTCATGGTGACCTCGGCGTCGATGTCGATCGCGGCCCGTCAATTCGGCGATCCCTTCTTCTTTCTCGAGCGGCAGTTCGGCTATGGCCTGGTCGGCGTCGCGCTCGCGTGGATGGTCACGCGCGTGCCGGCGCCGCTCTGGGACAAGTACGGTCTTGCGCTGCTGCTCGGCGCGCTGACCCTGCTGCTGCTCGTGTTGATCCCCGGCATCGGCGCGATGGTCAACGGTGCGCGGCGCTGGCTGCGCGTGGGACCGGTGAATTTTCAGGTCTCGGAACTCGCGCGCGTGCTGGTGCTCAACTGGGTCTGCAGCTACTGCGTGCGCAAGCGCACCGAACTCGCCGAGACGCTGCCCGGACTCGGGAAGCCGATCGGCCTGCTCACCGTCGCCGCGTTTCTGTTGCTGCTCGAACCGGACTTCGGGGCGGCCACGGTGCTGTTCGCGACCGGCTTCGCGGTGCTGTTCGTCGCCGGCGCCCGGCTGCGCTACGTGCTCGGGGCCCTGTGCCTAGCGATCGTCGCGTTCGGCCTGTTGGCGGTCATGTCGGCCTACCGGCTCAAGCGCCTGCTCGGCTTCATGGATCCCTGGGCCGATCCGCTCAAATCGGGCTGGCAGCTCACGCAGTCGTTGATCGCGATCGGCCGCGGCTCCTGGTTCGGCGTCGGCTTGGGCAGCAGCGTGCAGAAGCTCTTCTACCTGCCCGAGGCGCACACGGACTTCGTCTTCGCGGTGCTCGCCGAGGAACTCGGGCTCGTCGGCGTGATCGGCGTGATCGCGCTGTTCCTCGCCCTGGTGGCCCGATCGTTCCAGATCTCGGCCATGGCGGCCAAGGCCGGCCTCGCGTTCCAGTCCTATCTCGCGCTCTCCTTCGGCGTCTGGATCGGTCTGCAGGCGCTCGTGAACATCGGCGTGAACATGGGCATCCTTCCGACCAAGGGCCTGACGCTGCCGCTCCTGTCCTATGGCCGCAGCAGTCTCTTGGTCACGCTCGCATGGATCGGCGTGCTGCTGCGCATCTATCACGAGGTCAAGTGCAGTTCGCGCTCGGCCGTGATCCGCCCGAGCGCGGAGCCGCGATGATCGGCGCTCCCGTGCTCATCATGGCGGGCGGCACCGGCGGGCACGTGTTTCCGGCGCTTGCCGTCGCCAAGGCACTGCGCGGGCGCGGCGTCGAGGTCGTCTGGCTCGGCACGCCGTCGAGCATGGAGGCGCGGCTCGTGCCCGCGAACGGGTTTCCGATCGAGTGGGTGCGCGTTGCCGGCATCCGCGGCAAGGGCGTCGGCGCCTGGGCGCTCGCGCCCTGGCGCATCGGCAAGGCGGTCCTGCAGGCACGCGCCGTGCTCAAGCGCGTGCGCCCGCGCGCGGTGCTGGGCGCCGGCGGCTTCGTGAGCGGTCCCGGCGGCATCGCGGCCTGGCTGCTCGGCATCCCGCTGCTCATCCACGAGCAAAACGCGATCGCGGGGCTCACGAATCGCTGGCTGGCACGGCTCGCCGGCGTGGTACTCGAGGCCTTCCCGGGCAGCTTCGGTGCCGGCGTCGGCGCGCGCTGCATCGGCAACCCGGTGCGGCCCGACATCGCGGCGCTGCCGCCGCCGGCGCTGCGCTTCGTGGGCCGCGTCGATCCGAAGCGCGTGCTCGTGCTCGGCGGCAGCCAGGGCGCGCAGCGCCTCAATGCGCTGCTGCCGCACGCGCTCGCGCTGCTCGCCCCGGCGGACCGGCCGCTGGTACGCCACCAGACCGGCGCGCGCGGCTTCGAGGCCGCGAGTGCCGCCTATGCCGAGCGGCAGGTCGAGGCCGAGCTCGCGCCGTTCATCGAGGATATGGCGGGCGCCTATGCCTGGGCGGACCTCGCGATCTGCCGCGCCGGCGCGCTCACGATCGCGGAGCTGCAGGCCGCGGGATTGGGCGCCCTGCTCGTGCCGTTTCCGGCCGCGGTCGACGATCATCAGACGCGCAATGCCGCCGTCATGGTCGCGAGCGGCGCCGCCCGCGTGGTGCAGGAGCGCGATCTCGATGCGCCGCGCCTCGCGCGGCTGCTCGCCGAGCTCACGGCGGACCGGGCGCTGCTGCTCGCGATGGCGGAGGCCGCGCGCGGCGGCGCGGTGACCGACGCCGCGGAACGGCTCGCAGAGCTGTGCATACGAGCCGGCGAGCGGGCGCAGGGCGGCGGCGATCCTGCGGAGCGTGCCGCATGAACGATCGCATGCGCCGCATCCAATGCATCCATTTCGTCGGCATCGGCGGCAGCGGCATGGGCGGCATCGCCGAGGTGCTGCTCAATCTCGGCTATGCCGTGCAGGGGTCGGACGTCAAGGCGAATGCCGTCACGCAGCGTCTCGCGCGGCTCGGTGCCACGGTGTTCATCGGGCATGCGGCCGACCATCTCGGCGCCGCCGACGTGGTCGTGGTCTCGACCGCCGTGAACCGCAGCAATCCGGAAGTCGCCGCCGCCCTCGCGCGGCGCGTGCCCGTCGTGCCGCGCGCCGAGATGCTCGGCGAACTCATGCGCTTCCGCTACTCGATCGCGGTGGCCGGCACGCACGGCAAGACCACGACGACGAGTCTCGTGGCGAGCGTGCTCGCCGAGGCCGGACTCGATCCGACGTTCGTCATCGGCGGGCGCCTGAAGAGCAGCGACAGCAATGCGCGCCTCGGCGCGGGGCGCTACCTGGTGGCGGAAGCCGACGAGAGCGACGCCTCGTTCATGCATCTGCAGCCGATGATCTCGATCGTCACCAACATCGACAACGATCATCTGGCCACGCACGACGGCGACTTCGCGCGGCTCAAGCAGAGCTTCGTCGCCTTCCTCCACAACCTGCCGTTCTACGGTCTGGCCGTGCTCTGCGCGGACGACGCCGAGGTGGAGAGCATTCTGCCCCAGGTCGCGCGCCCTTACGTGACCTACGGTCTCCAAGCGTCCGCCGACGTTCGCGCCCTCGACGTGCGCCGCGCGGGAGGACAGTCGCGCTACACGGCGCTGCGGGCCGGCCGCGACCCGCTGCCCATCACGATCGCGCTGCCCGGCCGCCACAACGTGCTCAACTCGCTGGCGGCCGTCGCCGTCGCGACCGAACTCGAGATCGACGCGGGCGCCATCCAGCGTGCGCTCGCGAACTTCCAGGGCATCGACCGGCGCCTGCAGCAGCTCGGCGAGCTCACCTGGCCGGGCGGCACCGCCCTGCTCGTCGACGATTACGGCCATCATCCGACGGAAGTGGCGGCGACGCTCGATGCCGTGCGTCAGGGCTGGCCGGGCCGGCGCGTCGTGCTCGCGTTCCAGCCGCACCGCTACTCCCGCACGCGCGATCTGTTGGACGATTTCGGGCGCGTGCTCGCGCACAGCGACGTGCTGCTCGTGACCGAGGTGTACCCGGCCGGCGAGGCGCCGATCGCCGGTGCCGACGGTCGTGCCATCTGTCGCGCGGTGCGCAGCCGGGGGCTCGTCGAACCGGTGTTCGTGGAGCGCGTCGAGGATCTCGCCGACTCGCTGCGCGGCGTGCTGCGCGACGGGGACCTCGTGCTCACCATGGGCGCCGGCAACATCGGGGCGGTCGCCGCCGAGTTGAAGATGCGCCTCGCCGTGGAGCCGTCGCCATGACACAGGCTGCCGGTGCATCGGGGTTGTCGCCGGAGTATGCGCTGCGCGTGCTCCGCAACGAACCGCTCGCCAAGCACACCTCGTGGCACGCAGGTGGCCCGGCGGATCTTTTCTTCGTGCCGCGCGATGCGCCGGATCTCGCCGCGTTCCTGCGGCAGCTGCCCGCGGCCGTTCCCCTGCTCATGGTGGGACTCGGCAGCAATTTGCTGGTGCGCGACGGCGGTTTTCGCGGGGCGGTCGTGCGGACGCACGGGGCCTTGAGTACCGTCGAGCGGCGCGGCGCCACGATGATCCACGCCGAGGCGGGCGTGCCCTGCGCCCGCATCGCGCGGCAATGCGTGAAATGGGGCCTGGGGCCCGCGGAGTTCTTCGCCGGGATCCCCGGCACGCTCGGCGGGGCGCTTGCGATGAATGCCGGCGCCTGGGGCGGGGAGACCTGGCGCCACGTCGTCGAGGTCGACGTGTTCGATCGGCGCGGCGCGCGGCGCACGCGGCCGCCGGCCGACTACGAGGTGGGCTACCGCAGCGTGCGCGGCCCCGCGCAGGAATGGTTCGTCGCCGCGCGGCTCCACTTCGAACGCCGTCCGGGTGCGAACATCGGTGCGATCCGCGACCTGCTCGAGAAGCGCCGCGCGACCCAGCCCGTCGGCGCCTGGAGCTGCGGCTCGGTGTTCGCGAACCCGCCCGGCGATCACGCCGCGCGTCTGATCGACAGCGCCGGTCTCAAGGGCTTTCGGATCGGGGCGGCGGCCGTGTCGGACAAGCACGCGAACTTCATCGTCAACTTGGGCGGCGCGAGCGCCGCGGACATCGAGGCCGTGATCCTGCACGTGCAGCAGACCGTCGCCCGGGTCCACGGCGTCTCGCTCACGCCCGAAGTACGCATCATCGGAGAACCCGCGGAGACCGGACCAGCATGATCGATCGACTCTTGAGCCGCCGCAATCGCTTCAAGGCGCGCGCCAAGCCGGCGCCGCGCCGCTTCGAGCTGCCCTCGCTGACCGTGAATTGGCGCACGCTCGCGCGCCGCACCGCCTGGGTCCTCGGGTGCGCGGCCCCGCTGGGGGCGCTCCTCTTCGCCCTCGACCGGCCGGTCAGCGCGATCTCGATGGACGGCGAGTTCCAGCGCGTCTCGCCCGGCCAGATCGAGCAGGCGGTGGCACCGTATCTCGCGGCGGGTTTCATGTCCGCGGATCTCGACGCGATCCAGCGCGCGGTCGAGATTCTGCCGTGGGTCGATCATGCGCGCGTGCAGCGGCGCTGGCCCGCGAGCCTGCACGTGACCGTCGTCGAACAGACGGCGGCCGCGCGCTGGGACGAGGCGGGTCTGCTCAACACCCGCGGCGAATTGTTCGTGCGCGCGGCGAGCCACGTGCCCTCGGAGCTGCCGCGGCTGTCGGGACCCGACGGCACGGAGGCGCGGGTGGCGCAGCAGTACCTCGCGACCGAGGCGCGCCTGCTCGAGAACGGCATGCGCATCGCGGCGCTGCGTCTCGACGACCGCGGCGCCTGGGAGATGGATCTCGACAACGGCGTGACCGTGCGGCTCGGAAGGCGCGACGTCGAGGCGCGGCTCGACCGCTTCATCCGCACGGCCTCCCAGGTCGTCGCGCACCGGCAGGGCGACGTCGCCTACGTCGACATGCGCTATGCGAACGGTTTCGCGATCGGCTGGAAGAGCGCCGCGCCGCCGGCCGCCCCCACGGCGCCGGCCGTCTCCACGCCGTCGTCGGTCTCCACGGCGCCGGCCGTCTCCACGCCGCCGGCCGGCCCGGCGCGCAAGCCGCCGAACGACACGGCCGTTTGACGCAAGGACACAGCGACTCATGGCGAAGCGTTCGGATCGGAATCTCCTGGTGGGCCTCGACATCGGCACGAGCAAGGTGGTCGCCATCGTGGGCGAGATCAAGTCGGACGGCGCGCTCGAGATAATCGGCATCGGTTCGCATCCGTCGCGCGGCCTCAAGAAGGGGGTCGTGGTCAACATCGAGTCGACGGTGCAGTCGATCCAGCGCGCGGTCGAGGAGGCCGAGCTGATGGCCGGCTGCGAAATCCATTCGGTCTATGCCGGCATCGCCGGCAGCCACGTGAGGAGCTTGAATTCGCACGGCATCGTGGCGATCAAGGACAAGGAGGTCGTGCAGGGCGACGTCGAGCGCGTGATCGACGCCGCCAAGGCCGTCGCGATCCCCGCGGACCAGAAGATCCTCCACGTGCTGCCGCAGGAATACATCATCGATGCGCAGGAGGGCATCCGCGATCCGATCGGCATGTCCGGGGTGCGACTCGAGGCGAAGGTGCACATCGTGACCGGCGCCGACAGCGCCGCGCAGAACATCGTCAAATGCGTGCAGCGCTGCGGGCTCAGCGTCGACGACATCGTGCTGGAACAGCTCGCCTCGAGCTACGCGGTGCTGACCGACGATGAGAAGGATCTCGGCGTCTGTGTCGTCGACATCGGCGGCGGGACCACGGACATCGCCGTGTTCGGCGGCGGTGCGATCCGGCATACGGCCGTGATCCCGATCGCGGGGGACCAGGTCACCAACGACATCGCCGTGTCGATGCGCACGCCGACGCAGTATGCGGAGGACATCAAGATCAAGTTCGCCTGCGCGTTGTCGCAGCTCGCGAACCCGGACGAGACCATCGAGGTGCCGAGCGTCGGCGACCGGCCGCCGCGCCGGCTCGCGCGCCAGACGCTCGCCGAGATCGTCGAACCGCGCTACGAGGAGCTCTTCGCGCTGGTGCGCGACGAGCTGCGCCGCTCGGGCTTCGAGGAGCAGGTGGCGACCGGCATCGTGCTCACGGGCGGCACCTCGAAGATGGAGGGCGCCATCGAACTCGCCGAAGAGGTTTTCCACATGCCGGTGCGCCTCGGCGTGCCGCAGTACGTGACCGGCCTCGTCGACGTCGTCAGCAACCCGATCCACGCGACCGGCGTCGGCCTGCTGCTCTATGCGAGGAGCACCGTCGATCAGCAGCGCACCGCCGCCCCGCTGCTCGCGGGCGGCATGAAGAACGTTTTTGAACGCATGAAGAACTGGTTTCAGGGCAATTTTTGAACACACACGCAAGGAGTACAGTCATGTTCGAACTCATGGATTCATACAGTCAGAGTGCCGTCATCAAGGTGTTGGGCGTGGGCGGCGGCGGCGGCAACGCGGTCTCGCACATGGTCCAGGCGGGCCTCGAAGGCGTCGATTTCATCTGCATCAACACCGACGCGCAGGCGCTCAAGCACTCGAAGGTGCGCACCGCGCTGCAGATCGGCTGCAACATCACCAAGGGCCTCGGCGCCGGCGCGGACCCGGAGGTCGGCCGCCAGGCCGCCATGGAGGACCGTGACCGCATCATCGAGCTCATCGAGGGCTGCGACATGCTGTTCATCACGGCGGGCATGGGCGGCGGCACCGGCACGGGGGCGGCGCCGGTCGTCGCCCAGGTCGCGAAGGAACTCGGGATTCTCACGGTCGCGGTGGTCACCAAGCCGTTCGAGATGGAGGGCAACAAGCGC
>Ga0209611_10010810_pt1 | contig 13343 bp, 7 predicted proteins | sample S1TSphgellanicum_3_FD_187693 | JGI IMG/M metagenome (GOLD analysis project Ga0209611, IMG submission 187693) | Host-associated microbial communities from peat moss isolated from Minnesota, USA - S1T2_Fc - Sphagnum magellanicum MG (SPAdes) (version 2) | ecosystem: Host-associated > Plants > Peat... | reverse complement strand
CCTGGGAAAAAGGTTTCAAAAGCAAAGAAGGATGAGTTTTTGTACATCAAACAAAAAGGGCTTTCTTTATCCATCAAACAATTTACTCTTTCTCTCTCTCTCTCTCTCTCTCTCTCTCTCTCACAATGTTTGCAATTTCTGTACACTCCATATCTTTACTTTCATAACAGCAGACTTTTCCTTCCACTCTTGTGGCTTCCTGGGGCCCTGGCTAGAGTGAACAACCAACAGCCACCACCAGTGTACCAGATGGATGGTGAGTGAACAGGAAACACTTTTTCATTGGATTCCTAGTTCCGTAGCTAACCACAGTGATTTACCTCAGTTTCTGTGTTTACAATTTGCTACTCACTCAAAAACCCATTACCCCTTAACACTATTACCCATGTAATAACCAATGTTGGTCGGTTATGTTGAATTTTCAAATTTTAATCACCTATGTGAATGACCTAGTTATCAATCATATGTTTGAAAACCTACCCTTATGCATATCTGATGATTATTGCCCAAAAATATTGATAATCTAAGCAACACCCAAATTTTTTTCTGTAAAGAAAACTGACTTGACAATTACGAAAAAAATTAATAATCAACCAACACTGGTAATAATTATTTATATATATATATATATATATATATATATATACCTAGTAACCACGTATCTATTATCCCTCTTGCCTATCTATAGGACCTTATCCTATAGGATAAGTTACCGAGGTGAAACCCCGTAACAACAGAGTTGATGAGGTTCATCCAGGGCTGAGTCATAACAGCCTTGCAATGGATGGTGTGTTGGTGGCTGTTGGTTCATTCTGGCTGTGTGCTTTTTTTTGTCCCTCAGTATGGCACTTTTGCTTTTGTTATGACTTATGATGACCCACCCACAAGAGTAGTGGGTCAATTGGAGCCCCCTGCATCTCCTCACTTTTGGCCGGCCAGCCAGCCAACAATAATAATTCTTTCAAAAAGCATGACTTGTAAATATACACTTTACAACTTCCTCTCTTCTTTTGCAAGTGCCAGTTGGGAAGTGGTTGTTGTTGTTGTTGTTCAGAGAGAGCCATTATCTAGTCCCAAAAGGTTTATCACTCCAAATAACCCCAAAAAACACAAAAGACAAAAAAGGTGCATGTTTGCACCAGTAGTCTTCTGTCTAGTAGTAGTAGTAGGCTAGTAGCATCACAATGCATGGGCATGTACATCCTTCCTCAATCTGCATGTGGTTCACCAACCCAAAATATACGTGGAATTTTATCACTTTCTCCTTCCAAAATTCTTTCTTTGTCCATTATTACCTAATAACTTTGCAATCAATTCATTTTACTCTTTTCTTCACTATTTCAACTCTTTCGGCCCATATATGAATTTTTAAAAGGTGGGTCATATGATTTTTACAACCATTGTGGCATTTTCATGTCGACTTTAAAAGTTTTTATAAGCTCAATCGGCATTTCATGTTGTGTTGTCAAATTATCGTTGGGTGATCCTAATGAACATCACACTTTGTGACCACTTCCAAATAATTATTTCAAAAGCTATCTCCACTCCAATGCTTCGATGCTTCCCATTGTTGCAATGAACAATATTGGCCCACATTTCCACCACTATGTGACATGTGGCAATTGTTTGGTATTGCTAACATTTGCATCTAACTAATGAAGCATTTGTATCCTTTCATTCTTTTTCATTGTTCATAAACCTTTTTCGTCTTCAGAGTAATGAGATTCTAAAATACACATAAACAAGAGATGCTTGGAGTGATGCCAATTTTGTTGTTTTCCATTGTGTGTTTTAGGCTTGGATTTTTGCAATTGCAAATGAATTTATTTGTAAATTTAGTGTTTTGATTTGTAAACTCCTTTGCTATAACACCAAATCCATAAGTTGCCCCCTAATTTCTTTTATTTGAAAAGGGAACCAACACAATCCATCTTGAAAAATGTTCAATACATACCAACACATATTAGTGACAATTATACCAAATGGATCAACAAAATTTGAGTTTCATGATACCCAAGTCTAATAATTGGTAAAGGTTGCAAATGCAAATTGGGTGCATGAAATGATGCATGCACCAAGTAACATACCTTGTGTTGAACAAGAAATTGTCATGAACCTCCAATTGCATGCATATCCACCAATATTGGCCTTGAAACATATTGTAAGGACCTAACATATATACCAATTTTTCAATTTTTCATGGGTAGTGAGGTTGTAGGCTAAGATGGAACAATTTCAATGGATAAATCGTCCATAAAAAGTTCATTTGGTAATGTTAATTAAAATTGCAATTTATTATGATGTCATTAATTAAATGAGGGATTAAAGGTGGTTAATGAGATAATAACAATTATTTGAATAGAATCCCAACTAAATAACTTTTTAACATGCATGTCAAGGGAAAAATGTCCACATGTTCAATCTCATCAAACTCCACTTCCATAATTACAAAATGGGCATACAAAGCACAATTGAAACTTTGTAGATGTTGTGGTTGACAATTTGAGATATCAATATAACAAACAAAAGTCCTATGCATGTTCTTCCCACTATTTTCACTATTAAAAAACACATGGTTAGACCACAATGGCCTACCACCCAAATTGACTTTGGGTGCATGGTTTGTCATTGTGGCAAGTCACTAACCATTTGCATTTAAACATTGGCCACCCAAGTTATGCCACATGGCATTTAAACATTAGCCACCCAAGTTATGCTACATGGCATTTGAACATTGGCCACTCAAGTTATGTCATGTGACATTTAAACATTGGCCACTTAAGCTAAGCAACATGGCATTTAAACATTAGCCATTTAGGTTATGCCATGAGGCTAGAACCCAAATGACCTAGGTTAAACCTAAACTAGGCCTAAAACTAGGTACCTAGGTTTAGGAACTTAAAGTTTAAGCCTAGGCACCTAAGCTTAGGTCTAAAAACCTAAAACCTAAAGCTTGAGCAACTAGGCTTAGGTTTAGGCGCCTAAAGTAGGCTTAAGCAACCTTGGCCTACCCTAGGAGTTTACATTATGTTCTTTCCTAGGTTGCACCTAAAGCTAGGTCACTAAATTAGGCCTAGATATAAGCCGCCTAGTTAGGTAGGTAGGTAGGCCTACATAGGTAGGTAAGTAGGATCCTATTTATTTTTTAGTGATAATCCTTTTTTATTGGCCCATCACAAGTAATATTTGCACTTTGAATATATTTAGTGCATGTATTATGTGTAGATTAATACTTTTTCATCTACTTATATAGTTTACAAAGTTCAACTTGTTGACAAAGGATATGGAATAATTTTACAACCTTTTTTCACATTATCCTTTGTCCCATACAAAAGCACCCAACTTTGACCATATTATCTTTTCCATAATTTGTCCAAATGAAAATAAATAAATTTCATTCTTAAAGATTTTTCCAAGACCTAGACAACTATAAAAAGATTAAAACCAAACTATCAAGTAATTTGACTGAAAATGCATTTGAATTTTCACTATTTCATACATTTAAACAACAATGATATCTTGAAGATATATATATATATATATTTTTTCATAAAGCGATTTGTAAATAAACATATTTAAAATCAACATGAGTTTTTCAATATATATATATAGTTTCCCCACCTTTTAAAAATATAACAAATTGATAAAAATTGTATAAATGTTATGTTATATTTATGTGTAATTATAAAAAATATTTTTTTATTTCATAATTTTTATCAAATTTATTGTGAATAGTAAATTTTATTCTTAGTTTTAATGTTATTTTCAGTTCATTAAACGTGAATTAATACAAATTATTAAAAAATTCCAAGTTGCATGACCAAAAAAATCTCGAAATTTATATTCTTTGTTACCCATCACATGGAAACATGAAAAAAATGTCATTTTGGACATGTGGATTTCTTTTGAAATTCTTTGGATATCATTAATAAGAATATATTTCATTGTTTAATGTCAAAAGTTTCAAAGAAAATATTCATTTAAATAAACCTTTAAACAAAAGTCCCAACTTGAATGTTTTAATTATATTGTACATGCATCAACTTCTTATTTAATTTTATGGTTTCAAAAAGTATAGGTAATAGGAAGTAGGTAGGTACCTAAGTAGATAGGTAAATTTTCTACCTATAGTCATTATATTATTAGGTATGTATATATGTATAATTTGGAAGTAAAGAACTTTCATGTGGTTAACCCAAGAACAAGTATCCTTACCACTAATGCAAACCACTTAGGTGATATGGTTAGGTGGGGTGGAGTGGTTTAATCTTGTTCAAAGATAAAATCGAGCAAAAAAAGTTGGAAAAAAATAGGACCATTGTTGTTGATGACTATAGAACCACTATAATCCATGAGGATGTAGTGGGTTATGCCCACTCATGTTGGTAGTTAGTGGTTTGCTATAGTGACAAACCACCCAAAATTGATTTGGGTGGTTGGCCATAATGGTCTAACCACATGTTTTCTAGTAGTGTAAGAAGATTTAGCTAAATTTGGTTATAAGCCAAATAAAATACAAATATTTAATCATCCTTTTATATATCTAGCTACACAACGAAAACCAAATATATGAATATGACAATTTTAACATTTTTATTCTCAGTTTCTCCAATTGAAAACCTCAAAAACTTCATATTGGTTTTTTGACGAAAATTTTCCAATAAAAAAATATTGTTCTTGATACACAATTACATATGCATGAACATAGTTGTTCTATATTTTACCATCTTTACCTTCCAAACAAAACATAAGGAACCATTTGGACCAAGGATTGAGTTGTTATTAATTATTCAATATTTTAAGGAATATTCTCAAAATCTTGATTTACAAATTTAAAATTCAAAGATATATATTATGAATTGAAAAAATGTTGCAACATCATGTGTTACTTTTTTGCATTATGATGTAAAAGTGTATATAAAAAGTAAATGGTTCAAATTTTAAGACATTTAAGTGCGCACATTTTAAAACTTGAATGTTTTTAATTTGGTGTCAACATAATTTATCGTGATTGATAACAATGCTTTGCAAGGCAATAACAAAATTCACTAAAGATATATTCAATGCATTTGATTGTTAAGAACAAAACTTGGCATTAGGATGTTATTTATAAAATACATGTTTCAATAAAATGCAAATGTGGTTAGAAGTAACATCCATGTAGATGACTTATAATTTTGTAACCTTGCATGAAATTGATTAAGGTTTAACATTGGCAAAAACACATGCTTTTGGTTCATGTAATGTTGTTAGTAATATATAGTAAAAACATGAATATGTTTAATTAGACCATAATTACTTGCATGCACACACAATTATAAATTAAAATCCTTCAAACCAAAGCTTGGTTCCACATATGAAATATGTCCAATCCACATAATTGCATGTGTCACAAAATGGAAATCTAAATACAAGGTGCCTCCTTTCAACAAGATCAACAATCAACAATGAAAATATTAAAGGGTGTGCACATATGGTTAAAGAACTTGGCCATCTACAAGGATTTCCTCAAGAAATGCACCATGTATATAGATGTGAAATATTAGCACATGATATTGATGCAAACAAAATGTTCATGATACTTAAAATTTTATACATTTAAAACCCATTTCAATGAAAAATTTTCAATCTCAAAATAAAAAAGCAAATGGAAGTACACCTAAATTATATATAAATAGATTTATTGCATGTGCCAAATGTAAAATCAACAAGGTTTGACACCATTGAAGCAAACTAGATAAAAACATGGTTAAATGGTTCAAATTTGGCATTTGAAAATCCACATCTTAACACACAAGTAGAAAATTGACATTTTGCAACTATCATTTACAATCTTTTTCAATTGCAATGACACATGTAATTGGAAATTGCCATAATTGCTTAAGACAAGTCACACACAATTTTCAAATGCATGTGATAGTTCATACTTGACATTTATATACAATATCATTATACATTTTCATTCATTGTATCCATGGAAGGCTAGTTGCATATATATGATATGCAACTATGTGCAACTAAAATGAACCCCTTTTGTATTATGACATGTGTCCATGGTTTTGGTAATTTATTCCTTCACAAATGGCAATTTTAAGCTTATTTTGATATTTAATTAATTCAATTTAAATCATAGCATAAGATGTCAACACATGGCACTTAGGTATGTAGGTATATAGGCCTAGGTAGCTAATTAACTAAGCCTAGGTGGGTGAATGTACATTAAAGTGGTATATTTTTTGAGCCACAATGCCCATTTTTACATAGTGACATTTTTTTGGATACTTTAAACAAATAATAAAACTTATCAAATTGAGAATTTGAAATTGAATATACATTAACAACTTGATTATGAAAATACTTATCTAATTATTTTTCAATAAAGATGCACCCACTTTTCACAATGAACTTTTGAAGTACAAAATATGGATTGGTTAATATATTAAAATGATATAAAATAAAAAGGTTCATATTGAATTCCATTCCAAATTATCTATAATGACTCAATATATGGTGTAACATCAAATAATAAACTTTTATGTGAAATTCCTCCTTCAAAGATCAGTTAAATTCTAATTAGGGACTTTTGAATGGTTAAAATTGAGCCAAATTTTCATAAGTTCCTAACGTAGTTTTTTTTTTTCAAATTTCAAATTTTTTTTCTATAGGTATATATATTTGGAATATGTAGGTGGGCTTCTATTAATATGGAATTTATTGCATTTGAAACATGGACTTTATTGCCATTGAACCCATGATACTAAAATAAATAAATTCACACTATAGAATGGACTTTTGTAAACTTTTGTGTTTTTTAATATGAACCACTTTAGAGTACATATGCCCATGTAGGTAGGAAGGCCTATGTAGGTAAGTAGGTAGTTAGGCTTAAACAAATATGTAAGTAGGCCTAAATAGGTAGGTAGATAATTTGGGATGATCCTATTTTATTTTGGGTTTGTCTTTCACAAATATCATTTGTTTTTTAATACCTCTAATGCACCTATTTATATACTTTACAAACTTGAAAGGTAGGATAAACAATATGGGGAAAAAAATTTAGTTGCATCCTAATTGCAATTATTATTTAATTGCTAAATGATATTAACATAGTCTATCTACTAGTTTAATTTAATATTATAGGTAATAATAATAGATAATAATAATAATTATTATTATTATTATTATAACTATAGTTAACTATAAGAAATGGTAATTAACTACATTATTATTATATTTAATTGTTAATAATACTCTAGGTTAGACCAAGTAAGGGTACCCTAATTTAGGGTAAGCTAATTAATCATGTAACCTATTAACACATGATGATGTATTAACTTAAACTAGGTCTATGCATACAAATATAGTTATATATAATATTTTTATTTAAGTTATATATATAATAACATTTTTTTTAGTATTTAGTTAAGTATGTACTAACTTAAGCCATTATTTTAATGACAAATGTCCATTTTGTACACCATTAATTACATGTTAATTATACACACAACTGTATAGCTCAAAAATTATATGATGTCAATTACATAATTGCAAATGACAAGCCATCTATTAATGGCATTTGTTAAATTTCAAAAAATAATGATAATTAATAATGCATCTGGTGTGCATTCCTTTAGGCTATTGGTAAAAATGTTGGTAAATTAACTTAGACATGTGAAATTGGTTGAAAAACTCCATGTGAAAACATCACATTGGATTTTCAATGATGAAAATGAGGCAACTATATATATATAAAGTTTCAATGCATCTTATTTTTAAATTCTTCATTTGATGGTGGGCTATTTTTTTAAATAAATTTTGACACTATTATGTCATATTTTTTGAGTGATTGAACTTTAGCAAATTTCATTAAACAAAACACCCAACAAAAAAAAAAAGAAAAAAAAGAAAGACCCAAGTTTGAGCCAAAAGAATAAAACCCAAAGTGGGTCCTAAAAGGGCAAAAAAACAAATTATGTTCCAGAGGCCTTGCTAGTCGCAAAAATCATATCATGAAAGGAAAAGGAAAGGTAACTTGAAAGAACGATAAACCTCAAAAAACCTTCACTTGTAACAATGGCACATTTCATTATAACAAATCATGGTTTTTCAAAAGGTTCAACTTGATTACCATCTAGCTACCTATGTCCTACCTACTTATTTACCTACCATCTACCTACTTATGTTCTACTTGCCTCCTACTATCTACATACTATTTACCAAAATTACCTATTTTTCTACCTACCTACATACCTACCTATAGTTTACATAAATAGGTATGCCTACCTACCTATCTACCTAGTTAGGTACCCATTAACTTACTTATGAAAAAAATTGAAATTCAAATGTTTTTATACACATTGACAAAAAAATTCATGGAAATTCATGTTAAATCCATTTGGTATCATATTGATAAAGTGGTGGGGTGGTTTGATGGCCAAGACATTAGTGTGGAACCAAGGAAGTCAAGGTTCAATTCCCTTTACCAACATATATTATGTAAAATATGTATGGGGCCTTTTGTTGACCACACCATGTTCGCACATCAATGAAGAACATCCATCACTTTTTTTGAACCCACAAGTAAAATTTTGTATGTGGGATAAAAATAATGTCATCGTTTCAAAAGTCCAATGATATATGAATTCATTTTATTTCTTAGAATTCATTTATATTTTTTAATATGATTCAAATCAAATTTTATTGTAACATGGATGATTAAAAAATTGAAAATGTCAATGTTAAATATGGCTTTACATTTAAGTGCAATTACAATCCAAAGAAATTACAATTGTAATAGTCCAAATAATCCACCTAACTATGTTTTCACCCAACCCACATTGTTTCTATAATAAATGTTGGACAATATTACAATACCACAAATCATTGTACATAATAAGATTCAATTAATTGGTGAATATAACTTACATTGATGGAAAATTGCAAGCTAAACATGCATGGATCATCTTAAATACTAAAGAAAAGAATCATTTCATTTAAAACCACAACAATGTTGTGATTCCAACATCGTTTTCAATTTTCAAAGCATAATAAAACAAAAACAATATCATTCAATTGGACATCATGATATGGCCATGTAATGCAAATGTAAAATGATGAAATAAATAATACCAAATTTGTTACATTTAATGAATTTTTTTAATGCGATTGCTACATTGATAATTCACTTAGTACACATTGCTAAGCTCCAACCATAAACCCTAATTGAACTTTGCAATATGTCAAACTCCAATAGACTTCATGATTGAATGAAATCAATTTACAATTCAAGGAGAAGTGGGTGTTGGTCACAATTACATGCATGTTTTGATAAACATCTCCCGTACCATATGTTCAAGTTACTATAAAGCAACACATCAAATAAAGACAACAAGAAAGATTTTTAATTGACTTTTTCATTTTAAAAATGGTTTAATACATTTCTTATTTTTAATTTGATTTTTTTCTAAAGTGCAAAACAAGTTTGACCATGTTATGCATGATAATAAACAATGAACGTGTATATAAGTGGTCCATGGGTTGTTTTAAGTATGTCAAATGCATGTTGAAATGCCAAAAGATAGTCCAAACCAAGTTCAAACATAAACCTTGAGCAAAAAGTGAAGTTCAATTAAGGAGTTTAACTACTAGAAGAAAAGTTATTATTTGTAATGATTCAATTTGCCATTACATGCAAAGTTAGTTATCATTTGCAACTACATTTTTTCCACATCATGTTTTTTGAGCTCACTAATCGTGTATGCAATTAATTTGTGATTAATATGTGTGTAGCCGAACAACGGGTGGCAAGACAGTAACTCCATGACTGTGCAGTTTGTGTGAACACAAAAACCTTGATCAGGGTAATCTGGCTGCCTCTATTGATGAGTGGTGGCAGATTTCTTCTTCATAAGTGTGAGAGGGAAACTAGATATGCATGGGGTGCATGGGAGAAGGTGGTCTGTCTGTGTGGGATGTGAGGACAGGAAGATGACGGCGCGTTTGATGAAGAGGAGCGGCGCCACATTGATTAGGGATGGAGGGAAAGTTGTTGGTGAGAAAAGTGAGGAGGAGGAAGCTTGTGCAGGAAGCTGGATCCAAGGATGTAGAGAAGAGGATGATCAGTTGGAGGAATTGGTGGGTTTTTGGCAGAACAGCTAGGAGTTTAGGGAACTCTCGTCTGGTTGCTCTCTTTTTCCGCTGCAATTAGTGACCAGAGACATCTCTGGCTCCTTGATCTAAGAATGCTTAGTGGGAATTTAGGATGAAGGTGATCGACATAGATATTTTGGGAGGTAGGAGAATTGGTTCTGTACAAAACATTATGTGAAATAAGAGCTATGGAGTTTTGTCTCTGAGATCTATTTCGCTTGAGTTGTGTGTTGCATAGTTGTGAGATTGCATTGTGCTCGCTCTGTTAGAGCGAGGTAGTTCAGGAGAGGTTTGGCTATTGCTGTGTCTTTTTTGTTTTTCTGGATCCCTCCTTTTTCGGTTACATGTGTGTTTCCTACCACTTGAATGATTTTACATCTTTTCTCATCCAAGTAGACCCCCTAGAATCCCTTTAATCACAAATCTAACCACCTCATGGCAACCAATATGATGTGAATTTATTGAAGATAGGCAGGGTAAGCAAGTACGAATAGGGTAGGTAGTAAGGTGGGTTGAGTATGTAGGTAGGGAAGGTAATTAAGGTAGGCATGTAAATAAGGAAACTACATAAATAAAGATATGTAGGTAAATAGGGACTTAGGAAGGTTAGTAGAAACCTAAGTAGGTGGGGTGTAGTCATGCTATTATGACCCACTTCAGGTGTAACAACTATTTAATTTTACATTTTTTAAAGTGTTAAATCAAGTCAATATTCAAAATGTTTGGTAAATGTATACAACAATGTTTCTAATACATTATGGAAACACTTGAAAAAGTTTGAAACAAATCTAATGAGTATTGAATACTCAAACACATTTTTTCAATAGTGTAACAAGTGCTTTTAACACTTGAAAAACTCATAAATGACTCCTTAATGGACTTAAAATGACATATTTGTGGGACATTATTTAAATCAAACTTTACTATGATAGGATAATGGAACATCTTTGTGAATCAAGAAAACTTTTTAAACTTTTTGTTAAATTTACAAATGGAATATCCTTAGGATATTTTAAAAATATTATGGAATAAGCAGTCATTAAGCAAAACACCAAGGAGGTGGGTGTGGATCCTAATAACATGATTACATCCAATGGGTATGCTTTGTGGCATCACTCTCATTTACATACAAATGACTAATAAATGATAGGAATTGTTTATTATTTTGGAGGTAAATTTAATGAATATCTATAAAACAAATTAGGCACATAAACATTTTTATAAATAAGATATTGAGAAAAATGAAAAAAATATAATTATTTAGGTTTTTATATATATAATATGCAATTTTTTTTGCATTATTTATAAAAGGGATACACATGCAACTATATTTTACATCATAGATGTACATGTACATGTTCCACACATATAAATTAATTTCTTATTCCTTTCTTTTGAATATTTTAATGGGGCACCTTCAACATGATTTGTGAAATTGAAGGGGTCAAAGAGGATGTTGAAATAATATTACATTGTGTCATGATTTTTCTTTTGTGATTATCTGAACTTATTTATCCTCTTTTAGGTGAAATAATAGAACATATTATACTTGAATGCATCAACAAACACATGAACATTCCTTTGGAGGATGTAACATATGGTAGGAAAATTGAGTTAGAAGGCCAACACATTAACAAGGTTTCTTGTTTTGCAATGGAATTGATGGAAGTTTTAATTTTTTTTCAATATTGTACATACATTTATGAACTTTGGACATTGAATTTTGGTACATATTTATGAAGAAAGTAAGTGGTCCAATTAAAGCTATTTGGGTGCATTTTTGCTAAAACAAAATGAAAGTGGCAATGTGACTAAATCCTTATAAGCAATGGGTGGTTTAATCAAAATGATGTGGCCAAATTCAATCATTTAAGGAAAATATGACTTAAATGTTAGAATAATTTTTTTAAAAAATAAAACTAAAAAAATTAGATTATATTATTATGTAAAAGTGTATTCTAAAAATTTCCTTAAATATGTCATTGAAGTTTTTTTGAATACCTTGAAGGAATCCTTTAAGTAATGGAAACATTTTTTACATTAAATTAAATGTATTTTTGGGTATTAATTCATTTCAAACTTTTTCAAATGTTATCATCATACATAAGGAATAATGTTGTGCAAGTTCATTTGAAAACTTTAACAATGAGTTAATTTATGACTTGAAACAAGAAATAAAAACTTTGTTATGTGCTTGATTGGGTCACTTTATGTATTCTAAATCAATCACCAAAATAACCATATTTATCAATAATTAAAATTTTAAATGCATTAATTTTAGTTATAATTAGGTTGCAAAATAATACCATTTGAATGTAAGGGTATATATTAAATATAATGAACTTGAATGACCTTTGAGTGGGAGGTAAGATTTCAAATAAACATAAATGTGTTGACAAAATAAAACCTAACATGAAGGTGTGGTGAATTGGTTAAACATTTGGTTTGTCTACACCTACAGATGAGGATTCCAATGTCCACTTATGACATCTTATACATGCCTAGGCTTGCTTTTAAAACTTAGATAGGTAGGTAAATAGGCAAGGAAAAAAATATTTTAAAACATATGCAAATCCACTATACCTAATGTTATGCATAGACTTTTCCAATATTTGCTATAGATGGTACATGGGTGTGTCTCACTAATAGGAGGCACAACAAGTGTAATCAATGACTTTGTTGTTTTTTATAATAAAAATTGAATGACTTGAAATGCATTAAAAGTGACATGAATTTCATGAATAATAATTACCTACACCTTTACATATTAACCCTAGGAAGGTCATTTCCATTTTATTGCAAATGGTGTGCAAAAAAATGTAAGGTGCAATTTATGAAAACAAGTAAAAATTTTAATTTAATTAAATGTAAATAAGGTGCTTATAATTCATTATGAGAATATATTTAGAATAGATGTAATATATTCTTGAATATACCTAAAATATGTTCAAAATTTGTCATTATTTCATAGAAAATTTTAAAATATCCTTTTACCACAAGTGTTTCCTCATATATACAAGCAATGACTTCCTTAGGATTTTAACTTATATAGTTGCATTTTTTTGTCACAAATGTTTTGGTGACAATAAAATCATGAACTTTTAATCAATCCCCTATTATAACCAACCATGCAATCTATCACATCATCTTGACAAGCAAACCTATTGCTTTTTTAAATTTAAATGTTCATTTAA
>Ga0209611_10010809_pt1 | contig 13345 bp, 10 predicted proteins | sample S1TSphgellanicum_3_FD_187693 | JGI IMG/M metagenome (GOLD analysis project Ga0209611, IMG submission 187693) | Host-associated microbial communities from peat moss isolated from Minnesota, USA - S1T2_Fc - Sphagnum magellanicum MG (SPAdes) (version 2) | ecosystem: Host-associated > Plants > Peat... | reverse complement strand
AATGTGAGGAGATACAATGTACAAGGTGGGGATTCAACTTGAGATTGCATGAGGCCAAGTTGACTATGGAAATGCTTGGAATTGAGGGTTGCTGTTGCTTAATTCAAATTTAGCATTTTAAAAATCATTGTTGGGTGGGTTCAACTTCTTTATTATGCATAGGCACATTACAAGGTTGCAACTCCAAAGTTCATACTCACATGTACTTTTGCATTTTTCAACCAAAGCCTAGAAACCTTTTCAAGTTTTTTTTGTAGCTCAAGCACAATTTGTTAATTTGTTTTCAGTATTTTTCAGTTGTTTGAGAGTCAAGATTGAAGCACCTTGCTATAGAGTACTAAGAAAATTCAAGAGTCAAGAATGAAGAAACAATATTCATCTCGGGTTTTGGCCTTTCTATTCTAGAAGTTTTGTCAAAGATTGCCAATGTGAAATGTGCACTTGGGCATGGAGATAGGTTCTTGAAAATTCAAGTTTTTTTTCCTTCACAATTTCAATTAAGAGCTTCCAATTCCCACATCCTTTTCTTGAAATTCATTTTTTTTCTATGGCAAGCTTTGTCCACTAAATTTAGGGTTGAAAATTTACATTTAGAAATTAGGAATTTAATCTTCAACTTTTTGTTGTTACCCAATTTTTTTATTGTTTTTTAATTTTTATCTGCCATAACTTATAATCCAAATTCCAAAGTAATCATAGTACACATTAATAACTACCTACATCATCCATGGCCCCTCTCCAAATGCCAAAAACAAATAAGCCTATTTTTCCTCTCTCCTTACCCATCAAGGTGAGGCTAGTCCACCATCTCCCTCACAATCACCACCTTATGTTGTTTTGTTTATTAATAGCCTACCCATTATCATGTGTGATTTAGCTATTGAAGATCCAACAATGGGAAACCCTAAGAAGATGAAATTATACAAGGGAATAGAAAAGCTTTTTGAAATAGATAGATTGCTTGCTTGCCATGATTAAAGATGTCATCAATGATAAGGGTTTAGTGCATTAGGTTCAATGTAAGATTCGCACCCATGTGGGAGTGAGAAAAACATTCATCATTCCAAATTTAAATAGATTGTTGAAACATGTTAAGCATTGAAAATGCAAAGTCTCAATGCCTAAAATTGAAGCATGTTCTTACTATTATAATAAGGATTCAATGCATTCAAAAATTGAGCAAGCATACACTATTCATGACTAGCCTTCTATCCTTGACAAGCTTTTGGATGATAGCCCCATTAAACAAAAACATAAATACGTTCAATTTGTTATGACCTTCTTACTCATGGATGTCCCACGATTGATTACGAGGACATGAATCCTTTGAAGTTGTTGCTAAAGGTGAAAAACCTTTCCAAAAACATTGGTGTGATAACTTTGGTTGGGACATGGTAGAGAGCATGCATATATGTTGCTAGAGGCTACAAATGTTGCATTTGTTAATGATGCCTTCATAACAATTAATGTGGATGAAGTCATGACAATCAACACCTTCTAGAGGATATCCATCCACTTGTATATGGTTCAAGCATGGAAGAGGATCCCCATCCTTCTTTGTGTAAAAATAATTGGTGTTTCTAGTGTATTTGACAACATTTTTTCTCTAATGTTGAAATATATGTTTGCTTGAATTTGGTGGTTTAAAGTTGGAAGAATTGGATGGGAAACTAGTTAGTATGGGATGGGATGGGAGTATTATTTTCCAAAGCAATGAAAATTTTTTGATGTTGTAGTTCAAAAAGGAGGTTGCCAATTTTGTTACCAACATTCATTACTTTACTCATATGACCAATTTGACAATGGTAGGTTTATCAAAATTGGATCTAATGCACCATTTGGAAGTTGGAGCATATTTTGCAAGTTTTATTTTATTCACATCCTTAAATACTTGTGAAATTTTAGAAACTTACTAACTTGCTAAACACAAAAGGCAATAGGGCAAAAACAAAGTCAAAGGAGCCACCCAAGTGAGTGGACACTCCTTAAAATTGCATTTTTGTATGTTTGAAAGATCACAAGTGAAGCATAATAGTTTGGATTGTCACAAATTTTTTTGGAATATTTTCCATTAATTGCAAAGTTTAAATGTTCAAAGTTTGACACAAATCAAAAAAAAATTGCATGTTAAAAGCACTCAAACCTCGAAAATGGACAGTCCTTGTTTTTTTCAAATATCTTTTTTTTCTACCAAATGTGCACCATTATTTTTAAAAATTGGAAAAGATTATAACATTAATGAAGGGCAAAAGGACTTGAACTAATTAAATTTTTTTTTATAACCAATTTGAACACATTTGGTTTAAAAGTGCTTTTGACCTTGAAAATTATGGATTTTGAAAATGTGCTTTTAACAAAAGTTGTTCATGTTTATGTGATGGAAGGCATGAATGCATAATATACATGATATAAAATTAATTTGTAGCCAAAATGTATTTATATCTAAAATGCAATGTTAAAGGGGGTATTAGAAATACAAATTTTTAAATTATAAAGCAAAACAAGAATGACACATGTCATGTGTAGTCTTTGGAAAAGGACTTTTTACCTTGACTCCTTTGACCATGTTTTCACCCAATAAGTATTTCAAAAATGTTACAACAAGGTGGATTACCATGTTTTTCCTAATGACATGGGTATATGTAAAATTTTTGTTTCTCATTTTCAAGAAAATGCAAACAGTGAGGTTGCATTGAAAAACTTGAATGCCATATGTGACATCAATCTCATTTTTTGGCTCCTTTGAATCCAAACATGTTAAAAGGAACCAGGGAACATGAAGTCACCATAAAATCTTACAAGTCCATGATTTTGAAAAATGACTAATTAATTTTAATTATTGAAATGTAAAAAAATTTGTTGTATATTTTTTCATACTTATGAATTTTCATTTGTAATTATTGTGTAATTTGAAGATGATTAACTTACTTTTAAATGATTACAAAGTAGCGGGAATGAAATGAAAATTCTTTTTATTTTAAAATTCCTTACTACTATTTGAAATTAAACTTTTTTCTTTCAAAATTCAAGGAAAGCCATGTATTAATGATTATATAAGCATGGCCTTGAAAAGAACTTGAAACTATGTTTTAATTTTGCTCTACATTAGAATATTTTGAACATGCTTTTGAATTCCAAAAGTACATAATCTCATTAACATTTTTAAAAATTAATTGTTTGTTCTTGTTTAATGGAAGCAAATGGGCCATGTAACATTTCTTAATGATTTTGATGTGTTATTATTATTTTAAACATTTTTTTTCAAATAAAAATTTAACAACTACATGGATAATTACCAAATTGTGTTATTTAATGCAAATTTTGGTACTATACAAAAATAATCTATTGGTAATGGAACACAAAAAGTGAACCACTATCGCTTGCATTCACCTATTGGTCAAGGCCTCAATAAAATTGAGGTTGTCTTTTTGTGGTAATTAACATGTCATTAATAGGCCATAAAACCATTTATATGTGCAATTGGGACTTCATTTAAGATTTTCAACTTCAATAAGAAACTATCTATATAATTTGTGCACAATAAATGTGCACCCATTATGTAGTAATATATTTTTGAAATGAAAACATATGGACTATCCCAACCATCTTCACTTTCCATACACATGAAATTCTCAATATCATTTTTTCAAAATATATCTTATCGGGACTTGATATTTGATAAATGAAAGAAAAACAAATATAGATTTGAAAACTTTATTAAAAAAATTTTAACCAAAATACAGTTATGGACTTTTGAATGACCAAAATTTGGACCTTATTTTCAAAAGTCTTTACATGGGTCATTTTTGGTTAGATTGATAAATTTTTCCTTGTAGAATACATCAAAAAGATGTCTAAGTGGGTATATTTTCATATGAATTTAATTAATTCATTAACTAACCCATAGTCCCCCATTTATGTTAATTTGACACAAAAAATGGACTTGTAGGAACTTTTTATTTGCCCAATATTAGCCACTTAACATTGCATCTACTCTAATGAAAACCTCTTGATGAACTAGTTTTCTAACATGTTGTGTACTTCACATTTTCATTTGTTGACATGAATGGACCAATGGCATACAAGAAATTACCATTTTTTAAATCCAAAACATGGGCATTTTTTGTGGGTAAAAATGAATTACAAAGAATTTCCATTGGTTCTTTGGGCACTTTTTCCATTCAATCTAAAGCCAATTTAAAGGTCCCTTTTTTAACACATGTGCACAAAAATAATCCCAAAATTAAAAAAATCTTAATATTTTATGTACTTATGAAAAAACCTTAATTTTTTAGTTATTTAAAACTTCATTGATAAAATCTTACAAATGTCATCATGCAAAACTTTTCAAACTTAGTCTTTTTAATATGTTATTTAAGCAAAATCAAGTCCCTAACCAACACAACATAATGATTGGACCATTTCAAAGTCCATATAAAAAATTATTGTCAAAATTATAGTCCATAATGTTTGACTTTGATTGTCCATATCTCTTATGTTTTTCTTGATTATGGAAATTCAATCAATGGAATGTATACGTATTCAAGTTGGTATCATTAAACTAAGTCCCTACATGAAAAAAATTAAATTTACTTATCAAATATGGTCATTAAAAAGTGGATTCTCAAGATTTTGTCACACATCTTTTGGATGAGGTTTTTTCTCAGGACATGGTGCATATCAATGATCTTCCTTTCTTAAGAGATGCACAAGTTGCATTGGGCATTTTGTCCTCATATGTTGCTTGTCGACCTTCTTATTTCACTCGGACATTACCTCCTTCTTTCTTTTGTTTTTTGGCAAATTTCGACAAGAAAGTTATGCAGGTATGTGAAAACATTATGGGTCCAGGGTCATGAGAGTCTATTCAGGGCCCCTTAGTGAGGCATTAGGCTTGACTACCAGTCTTTTGGTGGTATAGGCCTTTTATCTATGGAGGATTGTGCACCATTTGTTTTTTTAGGGAATTGGGCTTTGGTGGTTTCGTATATGTGTTCCAAGTTTTGTATTTTCAATAAACCCATTTTGGAAGAGTGTGTTTCTCAACTTGAGGGGGGCCCACACCTCCTTTAATCATGCTTTCATGTAACTTGAGATAACCTTCCTCGCATAGTTAGAAAAGATGCACCTTTCTCTTTGAGAGTTTGGTAGTTATTGACACCCCAAGTCTGTAGGCATCTTTGATGGACATCCATCACAACATGTCCAAGTCTACTTTGGAAGATGATTCCATTTCCTCTACATCTAAAGCCTACATTCACTCTTGTTCACGCAAGGGGGTGAGGCTATGGTTGATTGTTAAGCCATCTATCCGTTCATTCCACATTGCACATTTTACTTTCACATCAACATTGCATTTTCATCTTGGTTTGATTCAACCTTCAACATTTAGTCTTTTCAAGTGTGAATGTGGACATTGGTTAGACACATCTAGCATGCATTTAATACGTTGTCCGTTCAAAGGTCAACGAATAGTCACACATGATGCCATTAGAGACATCATGCCTAGGTAAAATCATGTTATGATGGATTGTTTTGGATGTCCCAGTGGTAGGTTTTTTTGGGTGAATTAAGTATTGTTGCATTGTATGCAAATATATTTGAAAAACTTAACAAAAGATAAATGAAAAATTGAAACCTACATTCTAATATTTCAAACCCAAAATTTTTTTACCAAAAGGATAAATGTTCAATCTAAGGTGGACTTTATAAATGATGGTACATCTAATGTCCTTAGTCCAAACTACTCCAAAAAAATTATCATTATGGAGTTTTTTTTTTTAATGGAGTTGGAAACTAAACTTACAACTTTTTACCACAACACATTGAAATACCAGAACATTTAAGATGAAAAAATCAAGTAAGAAAAAGTCTTTCAAAAACTTTTAAATTTAAAATTCATAAAGTTCATTTTGACACTTAAATTGATTTTTTCAAGGCCATATTTTTAAAGGTTTTTAAAAAAGGTTTAAATTATGGTGGTATGAACTTGGAAATGGAAAAAATGTGAATTTCAACACCATTTAAATGTTTTTTTAAATAATTAGATTTGGACTTCAAAAATGAACTTTGAACTACCATAAATGGTCTAGTGTGGCATGTTTTTACCCATATGTTTTCATTCAAGAAAGCGGGCATGTTGTATGGAAAGAGTGGTGGTACCCTTATGTCAAAAGTTTCATTATAAGTTGAATTTTACATGATTCATGAAGACTAGGTATTCGTTGCCAATGTGGTGGTTATTGACCTTACATGGGATATGGTGGTTATGAATATTATTAATTGATTAACAAGTGCAACTGCAAGTGAAATTTAGCACCATTACTAAGATTCACAACTATAGAAAGCTTCATGAGAGGCACCACTTTATTCTGATGGCCATGGAAGATCACAACACACCTAGGCGTTTCATCAGGGAATGTGTTCTTCTTTTCCATGATAGATGATTGAGAGGTCATTTATCCTTATCTTTTTGTATTCAATTTTTCAAGCAACATGTTTGTATTATTCTTTAACGTGCCTTAGCCTCTACCATAGAAAAAAAAATTACATTAGTGGGAGATGCTTGTTGTAGACCTCCTATTATTATTAAATTTCACAATTTGCATGCAGGCAACATTAGAAAGTATGTGGGTGAAATAGCTTCCTACCACAAGAAGGACTAGCTTTCTCCTTTCCTTGGTTCTTGCAAATTGTGCATCTTTTGGCCTTCCCTTTTGTTTTCCAGGTGATGGTTCTAGCCATTGGTTTTTTTGGGCTTTTTTTATGTTATGTCATTAGAATGATAAACACTTTGTAAATTTTTTCAAAAAGTCCAAACATTGGTCCCCTCATTCTTGCACCCACCCAAATACTAGATCTACCAATATGCTATTAATGGTGTTGAAGATTTGTTACCTATTTCCAAAGTTGCCTTTAACCATGTTATCAACAAGGTGAAAGAGGAATGTGAATGGGCAACTTGGAATTTCAAGTCTTTGAGTTTCAATGTTGTTTCCAACATCATGAGGTTATAACTACCTTGGGTGTCATTTATCCACAATTCTAGGCTAGGAATCCAATATCTAGGAAAAAAAAAGTTTTCATTCACCTCAATACACCAATGTGTCCCAATTCAATTTATATTTCACTAGATTTTGAATGAACTTAAACAAATTTACCATTGTAAAAGTGACCAACACCTCAATGAACATGGACCAATTGTTATGAACAAGTGAATTCACTAATAGTTAATCATATTCATTAATCACGAATTGGGCAAAATCACCTTTGGGTGGTACCACCAAGGAATGGTTAAAGAACCAAAAATGGCCAAATAATTTTCCTAGACCCTTTATTCTAAATTTCACAACCATAAATTATTACTTTCTCATGTTTATCAATTGTATGCACTAATATATGGCTTGAAGTTCACTTTGGAATTAAAAAATCAGAAATTGTTAAAAAAAATTATTCTTAATTAAAATAACCCCTTCAGAAATTGGTAGCCTTAATTTTGGAAATTCCTATTTAAATTATGCTTACTCAATTAATTGCCTAATAAAAAATTTAAAATAGAATGATTTTAAAATTACTTTAAGAAACAATTCCCAAAAAAATTCTTGAATCATGTTTCAAATTTATGTTATTGACCAATAAGTTCAAGGAAAAAAACAAGTGTTACTTTCTTGAAACGTTTTTCTAATGTAATAATTAGGAACATCAAAATACACAATATTTTTGATATTATTGAAATTTCAAAATCTATGGAACCAAATAAATGTATTCATTAAGAAATTTTATGAAAATATTTATTTAAGTGTTTCCTATGATTTTTCAAATTTCAATAGGTCCAAGAAAATTAAGGTATGATGTTCCTAGTGGTACCACCCAAAGGATGTTTTCACCCAAACCATTATATTAACCTTTTAGTTCATAATTAAACTAGGCTATGTGGCTAAGGTTAAACGCCTAAGAACTTAAATTAGATTAAACACTTAAAAACTTAGGCTATATTGGATGCCTAAAAACCTAGGCTAGGTTAAGTAGGTAAAAACTTAAATTAACCTAGCCCACCAACTTAGGTTGCAAGTTTGAAAGTTTGAACTTATCACCTCCCCTTATTTCCATCCTTAAGGAACAAGTCCTTAACCATTAGACCATTTTTTAAATAAGTGAAATGATTGTCATCACATATTATTATTCAAGTTTTTTTCCTAAGTTTTGTACATGTTATCTTTAATTATTTTAGGCTATTCTAAATCATTATATCATAGGTTAGTTTAAGATATTTCACCTTAAACTATACTAGGTTTTTTTAAATTACTTTAAATTAATTCAGTTATTTTAATTTATTTCACTCTAGCTTGTTGTAAATTATTCCACTTAAGTTCTTTTAAGTTATTTTATGTTATTCCACCAAGTAGATTATTTTATCTCAATTATTTTAAATTAATTTACCCCTACGTTATTTTAAGTTATATAACCCTAAGTTGTTTTTAAATATAACCTTAGGTTATTTTAAAGCATAAAACATAATAACTTAACATATAACTTATAATAGCTTACGGTGAAATAATCTAGAGAAAGATAATTCAAATAACTTAAGGTGGAATAACTTATAATAGGTTAGAAAAATCTATGGTAGATAACATAAAATAACTTAGGGTATAATAACCTAGAATAATTTATAGTGAATTAATTTATAATAACTGATAATAACCTATAATAGCTTAAGGTGAAATAATCAATAATAGTTTAAAATAACATAGGGTATAATAACTTAAATATTTAAAAGAAAAATAACCTAAAATAACTTAAGGTATTTAAAATAATAACATAAAAAAATATTATAATGAATTACTTCAATGAATATTGAATTATGTCAACTAAAAGTGAAACATGATGTTTACATGGTGATCTTGTAATAACATAATTTTAAGCAAGGTGAAATAATCAAGGTGGGACCTATTTCATTTTTTAAATCACATAGTTATTTAAGTTAATGAACTAAACCCCAATTTTTGTCTAGGGTTATCAAATTTGACATGATGCACCCAAATTACATCAGTTGTCACATCAATGTCCATCCAAACACATACATTTCATCCGTTAAAATTGACATTGACCATTTTTTTTTGGTAATTGAAATTTTCAATTAGACCAGTTTTGGTGACTAAAAATTTTAGGTTGCCCAAGTTTTTTTTACTGGATTAAGTGATCAAAAATTTTCAATTGCCAAGTTTCTTGTCACTAAACTATGTGATTGAAAATTTTGTAGTCATGAACTTTCAATCGCCATAATAAATAACTAAATTTTTCGAATGCCACTTGAAAGTTTTTTGGTCCCTGCCCAGAAATGTTTTGGAAGTTGCCCAAATTTTTTCAGTCCTCTGATTGATAACGGCCATTGACCCAATGATAGAAAATAAAAAATTTTGCCCAAAAACATTTGGTTGTTGCTTAAAATTGAGCAATCAAAATTTTGGCAACGAATTTTTTAGGCAATGCCCAAAAAATTTTCAATCACCATTTGAAAAATTTCAGCCATCCAATGGACCATGGTTTAATTTCCACTTTTGATCTATTAATTGAAATTTTTTGGTTTATACCCAAAAACATTTCAATCATATTCAAAAACATTTGGTTACTAACCAACAAAATTTCAATGGCCACAAGGTTTAAAGTGACTAAATGACACAATTTTCAATTGCCATTAGCTATATTTTGGGTAGCTTGACATAATTTTGACCTAGGTTGACCTAGACTAACCCTATTTGAATGTGACATTGGGCTACATCTATGTCCAACTAACATATCACGTCATGATGAACACTCGAATGTTGTGACAACTTTGTTTTTGACTAGTACCTGAATATGTTGATATTTCACATGCATACATAATCATGTGCCAATATTTTGGTTTATAACCAAAATTGTAAAAAGTTTCAAAAAATCCCAAAATGAATTTTAATGGACAATCAAACATGTTTTTTGACAAGATTATTTCCTCCATGTGTGACCTGCATTTAAAGCTAGGCATTTAAAACCCATTGAACATAATTTTTTTGTGAAATAATTCAAACAATGAGTCCTTCGACTTCTAGTCTTTTCCTTCAAAACAAATTTTTTGTTTGATTTGACTTTTCATCAAGTTCACCCAATGAACATGTACTTTCATAAAAGGGGACATGTTTTTGTTACAAAAAAAAAATTGAAATCTATTGTATGAATTTATGAATTCCTTTTGATTACTTTTTTTTAAAAGTGTAGTTTAAACACTTGATATAGTTAGTTTAAAGGATTCAAAATAACATTTTTAAAAATTCAAAGTTATCTTTGTAAGTTTATTTCACCATCCTACCCGAAATAGGTCATTGTTTTTTGGTATTCCAATGTAACTAAAAAAATGTTCAATGCAACCAATTCCTAGGTGCATCAAACACTTTTTTATTCCAATGAACACAACTTTTTCATAGTGTTGTTATCTCCATTTTCAAATTTGGTATGGACTCACGATTGTCTAAACTCATGACATTTTCTATAGTTGCAATAAATTGCACCACATATTTTCAAAATGTAAGCAAAATTTGAATGATCATTCTCTAGTGAAAGGCACAATTAGCAAGCTCTTGGTAATGTTAATCATAGTCACATGTATGCCCTTGCCAACCCACATGTCACCATTGCTTTTCATCATGATTATTCTGATTGTAACCATTTTGTGGACATGTGCAATTTTGGACTCATCATCATAAGCACTCGTTAGTTTTAAAATATCACCAAGTGAGCTCCACCTAGTGCAAAATTTTAGCCACCTATGCTAATTGATGTCTAAGCTATGTACCCACATTAGCTACTAGATATCTACAATTGACAAAACACTATTGATGATAACCACTTATATTACCTACCTATCTACCTACCTACCTACTTCTGATATTTACGCACTTATGTAGGTAGTTCATAATTACCCAGGATGTGTGAGGTGGAAGAAAGAGGGTTAACAACAGGACAGCACAGTTATGGCTCATCTACAAGAGAGTCACAACAGGTTTCCAATGGATGGTGCACTGGTGGGTGTTGGGTCACATAATCCCATGCTAGGATGATCCAGAGGTTCTAGGTGACCTGTTAAATGCAGGGTGGCTGTCTAAACTGGGCAAGAAATTTTCAAAAATTGTATACTTTTTTCTGGGTTTTAGGGTTAGGGTTTCAGGTGTGAGGCTCAAGTGTGAGTGGACCCAGGCCTTAAATTCAAAGCCTTCATTGGTGTCTTGCCTTTCTAGAGAAGGGATCAAAAATTGTGGGGACCCTTCACATTGAAGGCCAACTTCTTTTCCACTCCTTTAATGTGAAAGGCAGTTATTAAAAAAGAACTCAAGAATTTCCAGAGATGTTCTTAAAGACTGGATACACATGATTCTTTTAATGGGCACATATCATTTGTTGGGCCTACAGCACCATTTCTGGACTGGGAGCCAGAATATGTTCTAACCCTAGTTGAATACTAGGTTCAACAAAAATTATATTATTTTTACATTCATGCTAAAATTTTCAAAAAATATTTCACATAATTGAAAAAATAAATTAAAACCCTGGCATCTTTCTGTTGAATATCTCCACCTTTAGCTTTGGAAGCTTGACTTCTTGCCCTTGGATTCCAATCAGGGTTTCTTTTTTTCTTTTTTTCAATTTTGTGGTGTAGCTGAAGTGGCAATCATCCAGAAGATGATTTAGCCAGGTTTGTCTACATATTAGATATGAAAGTGTAAAAAAAACCAGAATCCTTTCATATTCTTGGCTACCTACTCGAACTTATCATAAAAAAAATCTGGCAATTTGGATTTATGTTTCTTCGAAATCTGGCTATTTTGGGTCATGAAAAATCCTTTGCATACATGGAAATCATATTTTTCAGGTCGAAATTTGGCAAAATTTTCGCCCCAAAAAAAAAGAAAGAACTGCTTCCAATGTTGCAGATTAGCATTTCAGTTTTGCAAGCTGCACCCCTTAGGCTGCTATAGCTGCACCTTCAGTATGGACATTTAATGCTAATGGAAAGAGACCCTAAGTACACACCCCTAACTCCACCTTCAGCTTGGCAATTCCATGCCAATGGACCTTCCAAAGCTGAAGGTGCAGCTACTGTACTCAATGGAAAGATGCCATAAGCATAGCATCTGCCATAAGCATATAAAAGCAAGCATCTGCTTGCATTCCAGTTTCCGATGAATTCGACTCTTTTTTTTTCCTCCAATTCTTTTGCATTTTTAATGGGCAAAGGGGAAAGTGGCAGAGAAAGTCATGACAATCTACCAGTCCTTGAACATTGATCTGATTTCATGAGAGACTGTGTGACTTTTGAGAACATGTCCTTACATCAAAATTTTGAAAATGAAGTGTATTTGGAGGTTTTTTCAATCGCCACAAGTGAGAAAAAAAATTCCTATATTTGGTTTCCATTATGTAGTGGCCTAACATTTAGAAGGATGATTCAAGATACATATTTCATGTTTGGTTTATAGCCAAATTTGTCTAAATCTTCCTAAGGATCATTGCCAGATTTTCTACATCTTCCTTTGGATGGTCACCACTTCAGCTCCAAAAAGGAAATTCCTTGAAAAGAAAACACTGGTGTGTACACTGGCAGTGAAGAATTTGCTCCTCATATGGCTTGTCTTATTATGCTATTACTTTTCAGCAAAATTGAGTCAGACAGAGATACCCATTTCCCCCTTCCCTTTGCTTTTGTGATGACCAATTTGCCCTCTCTGGACCACACTTTTGGATTCATAGCTTCTTGGTACACTGCTGACAATTAAGCCTACTTTTTATTATTCTTATCAACCAAGCACTCTCTCCACATTGGTCTGCAGAACCATTTACCCACATTTCATTGAAGTTTGCAATACAATTTTTTTTCATTGCTGACAACCAACCTGATAAATTTGAACTACTGGTCTCAATTAATGTGAAGCTAGGCTACTGCGAGTGAAGCGGAAGCTTCAGGAGGATCTACATGAACTGTGGGCCCTGTCAGCTTAGCAACTAGGAAGATCCCCCAAGCACCCAATTTCTAACTGGTCGCCTAATATATGTACAAATCATTGTAATGTTACCTTTTGTTCCAAATTCTAGGAATACAAATTCTGTGTACTGGTACAGCAAATTATTCTCAATTCATGACATGAAAAGTTCAAAACTCTCATGAAAATTTTGTCAGGGATTTCCATTTTTCCAAGTTCTGCATTCCAATGAAAATTTGTCATGGATTTCCAGTTTTCCTATCTCTTTAGTAGTGTGTTAGATTAGTGTTTCTTGTTAGGACACTCAGCCTCAAATTGATCCTCCCCCCCCCCCCCCC
>Ga0209611_10010808_pt1 | contig 13346 bp, 4 predicted proteins | sample S1TSphgellanicum_3_FD_187693 | JGI IMG/M metagenome (GOLD analysis project Ga0209611, IMG submission 187693) | Host-associated microbial communities from peat moss isolated from Minnesota, USA - S1T2_Fc - Sphagnum magellanicum MG (SPAdes) (version 2) | ecosystem: Host-associated > Plants > Peat... | reverse complement strand
TACCCAATTAAAAGATTAGGCAATTATGGCCTATTTAAACCTTGTTAAAAGGAGTTACAATGTGGTTAATTTGGATAAAGCAATTTAGTTTACAATGGGAATTGTTAGACATACATGCAATTACATAGTATGTTGATGTGAGAAGGACTAGTTTATTATGGTAGACTTGAATGACAAATTGAACATGATTAGCTCCAACATTTGACAACATGTGGTGTCCACACCACACTATTTGTGCTAGGGGTGACAAAAGAGCTAAATGGACCTATCAATTACTTAGGAGATGTAGGTTAATGCAATAGTTGCTTTTGTTTGTTGTTGGTTGAGGTTGGGTTTCTCTTTGGTCCTAGTTGTCTTCAATGTGTGTGTGTGTTTTGTTTTGCAATAGAGTTGGTCCATTTGTGTCCAAACAAAAAATGTACAATTACATTTTCTAAGGGTTGTGGGTGTAGGAGTAAAGCCTATGGGTGGGGGGCATTACTTAAAACAAGAGGCCTAGAATGAAATTATAGGCAAGTCCGACCACTTATTTTGAGAATGTCCCTCACTCACGGGCTTTACCTTTTGCAAAACATGAAGTGAACATTATCATGAATGTAAACATACATAAGACATAGACATTAAGAATCTATACAAGTTTTTAGAAAGATCTTGTAAAGCATATGTTTGGAAGGAACACATTTTTATAGTAAAAATTGTAGAATGTTCCAAAAAGTTAAATTAGCAAAAAGGTTTTAAAGGTCACCTGGCACAAGGTTCAAAAAGACAACATGAAGGATGGATGGTGCATGAATAGGAAACAGTTTTTCATTAGGTTTCAGCTTCATTAGCTGAACCAGAATAGTCAGCTCAGTTTGTTTTTCCTACCTACTAACAACTCACTAACTCCTACCTAAACCCTAAACCCAACTACATGCATGGATACTCACCTAGCAATCAAATTATCCTACCTACCTACTTCCCTACTTACAGGATCTATCCTTCACAAAAAGGCCAAAATGGGTTACCAAGGTGAAACCAGTAAGTATCAAATGAGTTGAGTTCATCCAGGGTTCATCAACTCAGTGGGAATTCATCTGCATCTATTCCTAACAGACTTCGGATGGATGATAGGCGTTGGGTTGCATTAGGTAGGGTCCATTCTATCCCAAAAGAAGTGCAGCTTCAGGTGTTACCTTAGAAAGGAGTCTATAAACCTTAAACCCTAAAACCTAACCCTAAACCCTAAAGAGTCTAGTACTACACACATGACTGGCAACTGGGGTAACACATATTATTAGAGTCAAATAATAAGAATAGCCATTTATAGGCTATATAGCAGCATAAATGCACTTAAAGGCTTGACCTTGAATGTTGTGCACATTTATGCTATTTTTTCCATTTAGGGAAGTTCAATGCTACCGTTAGGCTAGTAGTTCAAACCATTGGAAAACTGCAGCTTGTTGCTCACCCCACCCCAACCCCTCACTCACTCACTCACGTTCTGCCCCTCACTATTTATACTAATTACTATTATGAGGCCAGTTAGCAAACAACCCTGAATTATGACTTATGATTTTCACATACCCCTAACCACACGCTCTATTTACATTACCGTAGCCTAGGGTCAGTTTTCACATTGACAAAACGAATAATAATTTTTTTTCCAAAAACTGATTTTTTAAAATTAAAAATTAAAATAAATAAGTAAATAAATATATTTCCCCCCTCAGCTATTGTAATATTGTGATATGAGTAGTGAAATTGAGGCAATTATTTTCATCCATTAAAAGAACAGGTAATTCCCTTTTCATCATGGGGGTGATGAGAGCCTCTTGGAGGTACCTTGTGCTGAGTAGCAGGTCAATAATGAGGTTGTTGTCCATGGCTCACTAGCTAGTAGCAAATCAGGATGTCAAGATTAGCTTGAGATTAGCATTTGCATTGGCTTATTATGCCTTGGTTATCCCCCTTCCCATCCTCTCTTGATATTCCATTTATAGTGTTGTTTCAAGCCCGGAATGATTTTCTCAAGTCAATTTTTTGAACCCCTCGGTCATGCTCTATTCTCGACTATCATGGATCCATCCATTTATTGTTTCTCGATAGTTGCCAATGTGAATTCAAGTTCAATGGGTACATGTTTCTCAATCCTTACATATGCACCCTTCTTGGAATAATTCCAATAAAAAACTGCCTCATCTTCAGTTAGAATCAGGTTAGCCTAGCCTAGCCTGATCCATCACCAAATGAACCACCAAATATGAGCTTGTGAACATATATATACACATATCATCAAATATAACATGTGAGGTCGATGCCACAGTTTCCAAAGGATCTAGAAAACAATAGAGTTATCCGTAAAGTCACCCTCTCTTCACCCTCTCTTTGGGCCTGCTTTCACCCCTATCCCCTCTTTCAGTTGTATCTGCAAAGTAATGAAACTTTTATTAAATCTCAGTATGAAATGCTGAAATTCAGCATTTAATGCACAAGGTTTGGGAGTAATTAAATAGTAGTTGTACAGGTACTGGTTATATAGAGGTAGGAGTAGTGAAAATATATGTAGCAGCAGTGGAGGCGCTAAGGAAAAATGAAAGACAAGATGAAACTCAGTTCACCACTAAAATTGCTGGAAAAACTAGTTTAGGTCCCAGTTATTTCGATTTTGTAAAACTTTCATTTCCAGTTACACATTTGGTGCCCTATTATGCTGAAACTGACCGTTCTCACCCCTAATTGCAAGACTTTACTGATAATTATAATGTCTTATCATCTCAATGATAAAAAAATTCTTAAAAATTTCCAAGTTATATGCAGACAAAAGATTTGTAAGGTTAACAAAACTTTACTGTACATAGCTTCTACAAGCTCGAAACCCCACAAACTTTATCCTAAATGGAAGATGCTATGAAAAGGAAAATCAAATTTATTTCATGTGAACAACCCACTGTAAACCAAACTAAATTGTTTTTAATGTGCACAAAGACCTGGCTAATTTCTTTTTAGTGTACTTAGAAGTCTGGGATTGGGGGCAGGTGGGTAGGAAGGTGTCGATCTGATCCAATGGAGCACTGTTGATTGTGTGTTGTAATTTTAAGGTCTCTTTGTATCTATCCTAATTGCAAGGTGGTGCATAGTCATATCGTGTTGAATTTTAGTCTGAATTTGTCTTTAATGGCTGCTTGACTTCATCCTTTACTGGTCCATCGTATGCTGCAACAATGAATGAAGAAAGTGTTTGATGCTTTGAATTAACATTGAAATGTTTGATAATAGCTTGAGTAACACTCACATGCCATGAAATGGTGTCAATCAAAGTGTTAAAAAACCCTCGTCTGCCAATCCATTGAGCTTCAAATGTTTGTCACAACTCACCCATGATCTTCACTTCATTGATTTATTTGTTTGATGTGCTAATTCTTAGATTTTTTGAGTTTTTCAGAATTTGACTAGTGAGAATGTTTAAAAGCTTTGAAAAGGCTTCACATGTTTAAGGGTTAAAAATCGGATTCACAAATTTTGCCCTTCCCCCATATGTTTGTTGGATGAATGTGAGATTGGCTCAAGTGTTGTGTCAATAAAAACGTACACCTTAACTTCACATGGAAATGTATATGGCTTATTATAGGCCACTTATTTTGGGAATGTCCCTCACCCATGGCATTTACTAATCATAAAGGTCAAGGTGAACATTATCATGAACATAAGCATATGCACATAGATGTTCAAGAGGCAGACGAAGAAAATTGTTCTCACATTTAGGGTCTCTGTCAATAAGACTACAGTGATCACAGTTACGCACAATGTGATGTGATCCCAACAGTCTAGAGAAAATCCCCTGACATGAAGGCCTTGTTTCTCGTCACATGGGTAGGCACATTCCATTGAAGAGTTGCGATTGTTGCGAATATGTAATTAATCAATGTTAAGAACTTTGAGAACACATAAAAAAGAAGAAGAAGATGTCACTTTGTGATGAGTCAGAGATTGACTTGCAGCTCCTACAGTTGGTCAATACTCGATTGATGGAGCTATGAGCACATGTTATTGAAAAAAACATTGAAAGATTGTTGTGATCACAAAATCTCTGATTCCAGCAACCTGATTTAAAATGTCTTTTCTCCTTTAGGCTGGGGTGAACCAGCACCCATGTTGGTTCCCAAGTAATGTTAGATTTGAACTCAGAGACCCTGATTGAGTTTAAGCATGGGATATCTGTAATATTAAAAATAATAATTTAAAGAGATTTTGGTATTTTTATCATGGTTACCAACCAGTGTTTTTTTTTGGCTATTTTGGGTTATAGCTAAAATAGTGGTGATCCATAGGAAGATATAGCCAAATATGGTTACAAAATAAATTTAAAATATTAAAAAAATCATTCTATATTTTTGGCAATTTACTTGAAACATGTAAAGAAATCTGGAAATTTTTTATAAAAAAATGGTCGAATTCTGATTATTAAAATATTAAAAATCATATTATTTTAGCACTTTTAATTTTTAATGTAACATTTTGACTATATATAACCAACAAAAAAAAATTGATACCCACCAATGTTTTGATTTAATACCCACCCAACGGAAAAGGCACCACCCACCAATGTTTTGCCATTTTTAACAAAGAAATTGAGAAATTTTTGTTTTTTTACTGTAAATTTGACTAAAAACAATTCGCCAAAATTTCAATATTATAAAAAACACAAACAAAGCGCGCGCACACAGGTACCAAAGTGGAGGGCTTATTTTTACACTAGAACTCCTAGTAATAAGTAACTAACACTCTTTTTATTTTCAATTTCTTGGGAGTAGAGTTTTTAGGGTCTCTCAAATTTATTAGAGTTTTAGTTTGACCCCAATTTATTTATTTATTTATTTATTCATTTTCGTGTGGCGCAACGCTCGAGTGTTGGCTCCCGGGCGTGGGTGTCGTTTGCGCTAGCGAAAGTCGCGTCGCTGCTGCGGCGACGACGACGACGACGATTCTCTCTGCTTTCTGTTTTCCCTTCCGTGGTTTGCTGCGAGAATCCCTCCACTTCAATGCAACGCTTCGTGTGACTCCTTTGATGCGTCGATGAAGTATGTAGGTATGGTCTGCTGTTTCTGTCCCTCTTTTGTTTTTTTGACCCCTCCCTCTTTTTCCGCGGGGTTCAGAAGGGCGAATTGGACCAAGAGCTTTGCCTGCTTCTCTTCATTGTTCTTCGGTTGAAAGAGGAAGAAGAGTAACGTTCTCTACATGCATGTGGTTCTGTCCTCGATCCACTCTTGTTTTTTTAAATTTCTTCGTCTTCCTCTTCTTTTGTTATTGTTATTTCGACAGAATAATTGAAGAGCTCCGATTTTTGTGTATGTGTGTGTGTGTTTTTGGGTGGTACAGAGGGGAGGGTGATCGCTATTGAGAGCTTGTAAAGTATTAGTGGTGTTTACCTCTTTCAGTGTTTTTTTGCGGAATTTTAATTTCGAGATCTCTTTTCCGTTGTAGCAGCAGCAGCAGCGTAGGAAGGAGGACGTGTTGTTTGTTCTTGTTGCTGCAGGAGATGTGTGTTAGAGAGCGGGGAAGGAGTTTAGATTTGCTTGAGAAGAAGCAGTCCGAGATGCGAAAGAAAGGGAACACATACGGATTTGGAACGCGAATCTGAGATCGACGAGTAGCGGAGGCCTTTCGCTAGGGGAGAGAGATCAGACAGTGCGATACCGAAGTGCTGCTGTAACCAGAAGTAAGGATCGCCTTCTTTCTTGTCATCGGTGATAGTCTGCCAACTCCTTGCGATGATCTTCGTTCTTTGCCTGATCCCCTTCCTCTGCAGATGATGTCGTTTGTCTTTAATGACGATGATCCGATGCTATGAAAGCAGAACTCAGATGCGAGACTTAGGACGAATCGTCAAGCAGACACAGTAAAGGATTATCAACCAGAGGTGCGCCTACAATACTGTTGCATTCATACAATCGCATCTGAATTCAGGTATGAGAAGCTTGGAGATGCATGGAGAGCGAGAGAGAGAGGCCTTATTGCAGAGAACGCTGGAGCTGATGTTTTCTGGAGCGCATCTTTGTTGCTCATTGATGCATCTGTAGATCTGATCTTAGTTTTGCCGTTGCTTTCGAGCGTTGTGATCACTACTATGCTTCATACGAATATCTGGTTTGCAGATCCCTTGTTCAGCTTTGTGAGACGACGACGACATCGGGGAACATCCTGGCGAAACAAGTCGGTAGCCGACGACTATAGCAGCCAAACTGGCAGACGCAAATCCTCCTCTGCGAGAGGAATGGAAGTTTCTGACAACGTTACCGGAGTTTATGGAAATCGTGAGGAATTGCTACTCCAAGAGCGCGTCGACGACGAGATTCAAGAAAATGAAGAAAATGAACTACTCCAAGCTTTGCAAGCTGAGCGTGAGGCGCAATCTGCCTTGTATCACGAGTTGGAGAAGGAGAGGAATGCTGCGGCAACGGCTGCAAACGAAGCTATGGCAATGATAACGCGTCTGCAGGAAGAGAAGGCAGTTGCGCAGATGGAAGCCCGCCAGTTCCAGCGTATGGTGGAGGAGAAAACCATTTACGATCGAGAGGCGATGGAGGTTCTCAAGGAGGTCCTTGCAAGACGGGAGGAGGAGAAGAAGCAGCTTGAAGAGGAAATCAGGATTTGCAGAATGAAACTGCTGCTTAGAAGTGCTCAAGAAGAAGATCAGAGAGACCACCAAGCAGTTCCAGAAAGCAGCAATGTGGCAGTGCCCGTGTTGGAATTGAGCAAAAGAAGTCCTGAAGCCGAGGCAGAGTTGATCAGAGAAACTGGATCGGACTCTGCAGGTATCAAAGAAGTAGTGCAAGAGAAGAACAATAATGGTCAGGAACCTTGTGCGGCAGGTTTTTGGGATAAGGAAATAGAAGAGAAGAGGCTGTCAGTGCTGGAGTATGTGTGGAGATTTGAAGAGCAATTGCAGCAGCAGGGAGGTACTCATGCAGCTCCTCAAACTGGGAGACCTAAAAGTGCTGGTGAGTTGAGAACAAAGGTGAAAGCTCGAGAAGGGAGAACCATGTGTTCCGAGTCATCAAGGAAGACTGAAACATTGATCTCAGAGATTATGGAGGAAGACCCAATGCGGCGAAGGTTGTTTGAGGAGGAAGTTATGATGAAACATAATATGGACTCATTTTCTTTGATAGAAAGGGAAGAGGCCAGAGGCTCTGGCAAGCTAGAGAGAGAGGAAAGTAGAGGAAGAGATGATATAGCATATGGGTTGATGGATGAGCATGCAGCAGAAGACTGTGAGGAGGAAGATCTATTCATGCAGGATATTTATGAGGTGCATAATGCTGCACCTCATGCTGCCTCTCAACATATTGTCATGCAAGACAAAGGGGACTACTGTTGGGGATGGGATCATGGGAGAAGATATGAGTTTGATTCAGATCGACTGGGAAAGCCAGACTTGTTGATGTTGCATGAAGAGGAAGAAACACAACATACTACTAGTGAAGAACATGCATACCAACCTGAAGATTTGTGTGATAAGGAAATCAGGGACTCATCTACAATTGGGAGGGACAGCGAACCTTTTGAGGATGAGGTTATGCATCTCATGCTTAGGCTCAAGGCACTGGAGGCTGATAGGGACCTGATGAAACAAACCATTGAATCTCTTAGACGTGAAAATGGAGAGATGAAACTTCTTCAAGAGATTGCTCAGCAATTGCGAGAGTTGCGAGGCATGGAACAGACAGATCTGCAACAACAATTGAATCTATTGCCATTTGCCTCATCATGTCAGGTAAATCCAGATTCACTGTAGATTTGCCTCAATTGTTCATGTTTGTATCAAATGTAACACCCAACATTTTGATAGACTAAAGCTTTCAGCAGCTTGCAGGCAATCATCCTACAAATTGTAAGCAATGATGAGTCACTCCTCACTGCATGTGCTAAGAGACAATAAGAGATTTTACATTTGTAAACTGGTGAATGCATAATCTTGCATCAGCCTGCAAGGTGATTGCCTGAACTGGTAATTTCTGTGCAACTATGGTAGCCATGCTTGAACTATGGAATGGGAGTGGTGCAGAGGATTGTGCAATCACTGCTCACGTATGCCATCCTTCACCATGTGGAGGTCTTTCAACCTGTAGCATGCTTTGCATTGGTGGATGCTCCTGAAGGCCTTCCTTGTTCTTCAAATGACTTCTTCTCCTTGATCTGCTTTTGTAGAACTCCTGTTTTCCTGAAGCTGATGTGAAAGAATCAGACAAACCAGCTGGTGAAGCAACAACTTGTTGCCCTCTGGATGAAACTACTAACCACTAAGTAACATGATATTTCCAGCTGAATAGCACAAGTACTGAGTTTGAAGAACAAGCATATAACTAGTGTTGTGAAAACTACAAGAAGGAAAAGGAATTCCATGGCTTTGCTGCTGTTCTGATCACACAAATCTGTCATTATAGATCCTGGTCACAGTTCATGCTTCTATTTTTGTGTTTCTTACCTGAGAAGTGGCATGCTTGTAGTTAACAACTCTTTCAGTCTTGCTAGTTTTATGGGGTGCCATCCTTTTGCCATTTGTGATGGAGGGAAATATCAGGTCATGGCAGGTGTTGTGAAGCTAAGGTCGTCAACTGACAATGCTGTGTGTGGGATCTTTGTGGGTGATTAGGGGATGATGTCATTGGCCCACTTGCAGGACTCTGCACAGACCAAGTTGAGCAAGTAAGTACATGTTTTGTCATCCCTCATTAACTGATAGACAATTATATGATGGCATCTAGACAGTTGACACTAGGAGGTTACTGTAGCTGGCAACAACTCTGCTGCTCTGAGCCTAGCAGCTGCTGCCACCACATTGAAGCAGTCTCATCCTTATCAGAGGAATTGTTGGTGTGTGCGGCTCTGGGGTTTGCAGTATGCTTTCTTGCCACTGCAATGGAACCTGTTGAGGTTCAAGAATTGCATGCTAATGAAGATTATGTGTGCATCTGTACTGCACAGGCTGGCATCTGTGTATTTAGGGGATATTGGTACAGAGGACCGCTCACGGGAATCTCATGTAGGCCTGGGACACCTACTTCATTCTTCTCCCAAATCATCAACTTGCATCACACGTGTGCGAAAGGCTAATATTCCCTCTACTCTGTCTGCAATCCAAAGGAAGGCTTTGGAACCCCAGCAAATATAAAATTGTCCAAACATCATTGGAATCAGGTGAGGGATGACTCTGAGCAGACGGGATACTAGAGTGTTTCTCCCTCAATTTAAGTCTTGCAATTGAGCAAGCAGGAGATGATTGCCTCTGAGTTCAACCTGTTGAAGATTGCATTTCTTAACCATATATCCAAGAGTTGCAGTTTATAACTGTAGAACCAATGTGTGGATGTGAAGAGGCTTTCATTTTAGAGCTTGTGCTTAAAATGTCTCTGTGAGAAGGCAAAACTTGTGCACCTTCGAGTGAAGATTCCTCATTTCCAATAGTATGATGCATAGCACAGACAGATAATAGGGAACAGACTACCATTTTAGCAGATGCAAGAGAGTGTAAGGAGTTTCTTACAAATAAAACCCAAAGAATTCTACTCTTTTTTCCTTACTCAGAGCTGTTGTCATAAGGTATGTGAGACTGTGTACTCTCTGTTTGTTCTTGACCATGCTATGTCAAAACTTGGACTCCGAAACTGGGTCTGGTGTGATTGATGGCAGCAGCATGGGATGATGAGCAGCAAATATATCCATGATGGATGCTACTTTTGTTTAGCAGTTCAGGTGGCATATGAGTGGAAATGACCAAGAGAAAACAGATGAACAGTAGATGACATCAAACGCAGAGTTTGGGTTCCCTCATATGATGATTCAACTTTGTGGTATTGAAGCCACCACCAATTGCAAGGAGGCTATGGTGCCCTGCCCACTAAAAGCATTGGGTTCATCTTTGACCAAAGGTAATATTAGCTCCAGGCCACCAACTGCATGCAACTGCAAGCCAGATATGGAGTCCACAGAGGATCTGCTGTGTACCTTGCAGCAGAGAGGAGGATCGCAAGTGAACTCTGATGAGATAGTTCACTCATATGGCTGTTGGTTACTACAACGAGATTACTATGGAGCATGATCTTCTCTTCTGGTGAGTTGGAAAGATTCAAAAGGCACAGACTAGTGAGCAAATGCAGAATGTTGACATAAACACTGCTGCTATCATATTGTAGTGATGTCTGAGCATTTTAAAGCAACTAATAATATTTTACTTACCTTGTGTGCAAGTGAGGTGACTAATTCAGTTCCATCACCATTTGGTGTTGGTATCATTGCAATGTTTAGCTGAAGATTCACGCAGAGATATCTGGGCACTTTGACACATCGACTGAGCATCCTGTCCATGAGTGCTGATCTTGAAACTTGATAGATTTGACTCTCACTATGCTGAACAGAAATTCCTTGACACACTCTTGTTGCCTTTTTGTTCAGATATACAAGCATTGGAGAACTGTGTGTTTCCCTTTATGGTTCCAGATGTGGAGTTCAAGCTCTTCGTTTCTGGTACTAGCCAACTACCTTTTATTATGTCATACTCAGAAATCTTCTCTACCTCTGAGTAAAATCCTGCAGTAAACTATAGGACAGAAAAGCAAAGAGTCCAAACTTGAAAGCTTAAGGTAGTAATTACAGCCTTTCCTATGCATCCAAAACTAGACTTTGCTTCAGAAGCATACTCCACAATTTGGCAGTCTTATCTAAACTGCTAAAACAAGGGCACTCGGTGATGGCTGTGCAACATTTGTTCATCTTCCAAAGAAATAATTGGGGAGCAAGGAGCGACAAGACGAATTCATGCACAAAGAGGAAAGTACTTCCCCATTTTCCTTCATCAGAGGAAACTTACCCCATTTTTCCTTTGTTAGAAGAAAAAACTCAATTCTCTTAAAAAATAACTAAAGGTTAAAGCACCCAATCTTTTCCATTCCCTGTTAATGAAGTGGGTAAATGAAATATAAAATTATAGCTTTATTGCACTGTTTTTTCCTGCATCTGTTACTTGATTTCAGCTTTTCAGCAAGCATATATTCTTGCACTGACCTGATTCTGATTCATCCAGATAGCAAATGGCAGAAGCTTTCCATGGCAATAATTTTGTTTCGAACAACAGGCAATTAGGCAGTCAAATAACACATCAGGTGTTGTAGATGAGGTTACCCGAATTGACAACAGAGCAATGAATGGATTTGGTTGTCGTCAACAATGGGTTGGAGTTTTTCCTTCTCTTTGCCACATGGGCAAAAATGGGATATTGATGCAATGGACAGGTACATGTTTGATTCAGCTGAAACAAATACAATTGTAGAGTACTATGGACGCCTACCCAGTGTGGTATTTGCATTTTTATGATTCTCCCTACCTGAGAGCTGAAAGCTCAAAAGATTTGCTTAGGGAGCCAGTCCTGCACCCATGCTCCTGTTTGCACGATTCTCTCCCCAGCTGACAAAACAAGTACCAATTAGATTAGTGAACAATCCCCAATGTTGTGCTTTTTGGAGTGGTTGATTTTGCCCTGCTGACAATTCCATTACAAAGATAAGTGTGTTAGCCTCCACTATTGCCATCCTCTGCAAATCACCTGCCTGAATTTCAAGAAAAATAGATTGAAATGTTTGGATGACACCGACCAGGATTTCTTGACTTTTAAATCTCTCACAATTTTTGCAGCACGTTATGGACCCAAGACTGCTGTTATCTTGTATCTTCCAGTGTTGGTCTTGTATAGACTTTTGAAACCTCCCAGCCAGGTACTGGTATCTGAGATTTAATAAAAATTTCCTTACTTTGTGGATACCACTGAAAGAGGGGATAGGGGGTGAAAGCGGGCCCAAAGAGAGGGTGACTTCACAGATAAGTCTATTGTCTCCAACATTTGATTTTTGACTGGTGCCAGGCAGGTACACAATATGCACCAGTGTTGTCCGGTGCTCCAGTTGCAGATTTAATCTCTGGATATCAGCATAGCTATTTTTTGTGAGAGAAGGGTATGTATTCACGAATTTCAACAAATCACTTGTCAAGATGGTTACACATTTAACTGTTTTTTTTTCTTTTTCTTTGGCCGTTATACATGAGTTGGTTTTCAAATCCAGAGGAACTACATATGAAATGATATTGTTGTCCGGTTCTCCAGATGCAGATATAACCTATGGATATAAATGTAGCTATTTTTGTAAGAGAAAGATATCTATTCACAAATTTCAACAAATTACTTGTTGAGATGATTATACATTCAACCTTTTTTTTCCTTTATTGGTTATAAATGAGCTGATTTTAAAATCTAGAGAAACTACAAATGTGTGCGAAGGATATGCGGTCTCAAATTTCAAATTATGGTTGTTTACAAAAGTTTTTGCAATTACATGCTAGCTTACAAGTGCAAAAAAAATGACATCAACATTGACAAAATCAAGTAACTTGCAAGGGAATTGAACCCTAGTTCTCGAAAGAACTCTCTACCCATTGTGGCAGAAGATGCTTGCAAAAACCAAACACCCACAAAAACACAAAACCACCACAACCCCACATAACCAAAAGCCTGAAAAAAATCAAAAGTATGTTTTGGCTTGATGAGCAATATATGTTGTTGGTGAGCTCCATATATAAAAAAAGACCTTGCAACATCACAAAGATATAAAAAATCAAAAGCAAGTTAGAGCTATCAATTGGGAAGGGGCAAAAAAAAGTTGTAAAATTGGCTAGGGTGACTTGCCAAATCATTATCACCATCAACCTATAGTTGATTAAAAAAATTAGCTCTTCGATGTTGTCACCTACAAGTGGAAATTCTAGAGCGAACAATCACATTGGTAAAAGACTAGCTTGATTATCCACATGAGGAAGTAAGCACAATAAATTGTACATAGAAATTACTTTATCAAAGTTGGATGAAAATAAATGCAAAATAAAAATTAAACCCATCCAAAAATTGTTGTACATTGAATGTTTTTAAATTGAATGATCAAAGATAACATTGTTATTTATTATTGTGAATTAATTTTCAACTTTCAAATCGTTTCAATTAGATTTTTTGTCTACTTGTTTGAAATGCAAGTAATTTCAAATCTATTTTTCAATGCAAGACATATTTTATTTCTTGCGTTAGAATCACACCTAAAAAATATAGTGATATTTATACCCCCAAAAGTAAAGGAACAAACATGTTTTTTAAATAAATAAAAAATATCCCCATTTACAAATTTATCACCCAACAAATGAGGATACTTTTGGTCTAATTTTAAATTTGTTTGCTCTTTTTTTTTTAAAGTATTTTTTATAGTAGTAATAGAGGTGTAAAAGGGATTTCAATTATGTTTTCACCAATTTTTATGTTGTTTTTTTGG
>Ga0209611_10010807_pt1 | contig 13347 bp, 2 predicted proteins | sample S1TSphgellanicum_3_FD_187693 | JGI IMG/M metagenome (GOLD analysis project Ga0209611, IMG submission 187693) | Host-associated microbial communities from peat moss isolated from Minnesota, USA - S1T2_Fc - Sphagnum magellanicum MG (SPAdes) (version 2) | ecosystem: Host-associated > Plants > Peat... | reverse complement strand
TTGGACACTTCAAGTTCATGTCATATTTATACCAAATTTGGCTAAATTATATTCTGTATGATTGACAATTTAATTACATCAAAAACATGAAAAAAAACCTTACATATCAAGGATTTTGAAAAGATTAATATTTTCAGTATGTGAAAATTAAATTTCATGTTCTAGATTTAATTGAAATGGAAATATTAGTTACTAATAATATATTAATCATTTAAATATATTAATATGGTGTTACTAATGTTGTTTTTGGTTTAAGTGGCTTATGTTTTATACATAGCTACCAAGTAGACTTTGATAGCCTAGGTTAGTAGGCTACCTACATGGTTAATAAGTCTACGTAGTAAGCCTAGGTCACCTAGGATATCTACTTAAAAAGCCTACATTACCTAGTTATATGCTATTTAGTAGTCCTAGGCTATATCCTAGGTAACCCATTAAATAGGTTTAGGTTAGGCTACCTAGCTAAGCTATTAATTAGGTTATTACTTAACAAATAGCCTATTAGCTTATTAATTATGCTAGGCTAAATAGGTAGTCTAGGCCTAGCTTAACCTACTAATTATGTTGAGTTAAGTAGGTAGCCTAAGTTTCATAAATAAGTTAAATCATCAAATGAATATGGTTCATTTGACTAACTGTTAAATCATAATAGTTAATTTGATTAAGGGTTAAATCAAGATTGTCAATTTGGCTAACTCGTATGCATTCAATATGGCCAATTTAATTAAGCCATGGCCGTTTTGGTGGGCATTTGTCCATTTTGACTAGATCTTCGGCTTGACACTTGGTCAAATGTATTGGTCAAATGTAACACATGTTTTTAATGCCCGAAACCTTTAGTCAAAATGCACATACCTCTAGGTTAATGTGGAAACTTTGGTCAAATTGGCCTTTTAAAAAGCCACATTTTCTTGTAGTGGATGGATATAAAACTTTTACTTTGAACTTGTAAAACTAATCTTCAAAGATATCAAGCTATAAGGGTGCCAATAGGATGAATCGACAAAGGGGCATTACGCCAGGATGAATTTTTTTTTTAACGCTACTAAAAATATAAACAACCCCATGATGAGAAACATTTTGGCAAGCAAGACACCAACTATGTATTCAAACTACAAAAATATAAAGATGTAAACACTTCTGCAATTTTTTTCACCTTGGTAGTAAATATTTAAATGCTTTGAAAAAATAAATAAATAAACATAGTAGCCCTAAGAATTATGTGAAAGAACAAAAATCCTTAACTCTTGAATTTTGTACAATCAACAATTTAAAACCAAAGGCTATAATGTGGTGATTGATCATACCTCTTTGTTAGCAACTTTATTGTTGCAAAAAAGATGGCAATGATAAAACTCCAATAATGTTACCATTATGCAAACTTCACACCAATCTACAATGACATCCAACAAGATACAAAGGTGTTCATCTAGTAGCATTTGTGCTAGAGGGGTTCCAAAGTGATCGAAGTTTTTGTGAACAGTGATCGAAGTTTTTGTGAACAATGATCGAAGTTTTTGTGAATAGTGAACAAAAATTGGGCTTCTTGATTTGGACCCCATGTAGTCGAAAAATTGTGTACCCCATTGGATTAACCTCAAGCATCATTTCACAAAACATTTCCCTTGAATTAATGTAGTCTATCCCTGATATTGCTTCATGCATAAATATTTTTAGCTAATCTTTTACCTTTGGTTTTAATGTGCATGCCAATAAAAAAGAGTGAAGCTTCCCCAACAAATTGATAATTGCCAAAGGTGGCCCTACACCATGAAGAGAGATGCACACCTTGTACCAATGTACCCCACACTTTTTAATAACACTCAATATGATTGAATATAGTTTTGAAGAAATAATGTCATGGAATACATTCTCCACAAGCCCTACAAAATTGATGACATGAAAAAAGGAAAGAGAAAATACCTAAGTAAGGGTGACAAACACATGAATAGGAACACATGCATGTGGACCAATAGCCTTGAGATGGAATTGTGGGCTGAAGTGCCAAATGTCAAAGTTTTGGCACCCACCAACAATTGGACCTTGCCATTGACCATGTACAAAGGAACACATCTCTTGTGGATAAATTTGGCAAACGTAAAGGGATTTAAAATGAAGTTGGAAATATTGCCATGACATTTAAAATATACCATCTATAACATGGTGTAATCATAAGAATCAGTTAGGAGACATCTCAATAGGGCCAATTGAAATGTGGTTGCAAAATTGGTTGAACATCAACATGAAATAATTTGCAAAAATGTGGTGGTCAACCCATTTGCAAGATTTGGACTTCAATGTGGAAAATCACAAATGGAACCACCTCTAGATAATGTTTATAGAGGAAATCATGCCTTCAACAATTATTTCATTAAATAACTTTAGTGATGTCCACATGTATACTATTGTTCAAAAGACATCCACATTAAATAACATGCCAAATGTTTTTGTACCAATAGTACTTGAGGTCTATAACAAGTCTATTTAAGAGACATTTTTAACCAAGGGCCATTTCACTCAACCTCATTGACCCATGGATTGCAAATTTGAACAAGCTTGTGTCCATCTACCTCTTGGACTTGGAATAAAAAGAATGAAACTCAATACACACCTCATAGACAGACCTCATACACACCTATAAAAAGTATAATTTAGTGGTAGCAACAACATAACGAAGAGGAACACAACAAGTCTTGTGGAACACCACAAGGGCTGCAATGGTAGAAATAGGTACAAACAACCATTCTAACCTACAGCAAGGAGTATCCATGGCCTTGCATGATTCCACTTGATGAAACATGCACATTAGAACTTGAAACATTGTAAGCCCCAAGCAAAAGCCCTTCTTGTTTGAATATTTACAATTGGAACCAAACATGCTAAATCACAAAATCCAACTGTGAAGATTCATGAAACATGTCAAGTTTTTTGCCTGCTCCTCCAATCAAATCAACAAGTGCATCATGTACTACAGCCCTTTCTAAAGCCTTATAGGAACCATGCAATTTTGCATGAACTTTCTCCAAGATTGAAACCGATAGCTCATTCCCCTTGTGATTTGTTGCAAAAGTCGACTTACCTTAGCCTTCATCCAATCATCCATAACCATTGGAACCCACTCTCCCTATGATACAAATTATATTTAAATAAGGAATATGTTGAAATACTTGTAAAAATTTACTAGAGTTAGCCATTTAGTGATTACAATTTTTTTCACAATCTTGAAGGTCAAACAAATTTGATTTTTACAACTTAAGTTCATCACCTCATTGCTTAGAATGAAACATAAAGAAATGTATAATGATGTATGAAAATTATTTTTCAAAATAACTATTAAATAATTTGAATTTTTTTTTTTATTGTTTGATACACATGTTTGCATCATGCATTACACCATATACAAAAATATTTAGCAATACATTATATTATCCATCATTTTGAATTTTTTTTAAAAATGAAAAAATGAATATAATGAAAATATAATCATTATTTTTAATTTTGAGATTTTTGAATTGACATTAAATAACCTTTTTTCCATGGTCATGAATTTCTAGTACTTGTTTTATATCACATACTCTTTGGTCAATAAATGTTGACATTAAGCCAAAATGTAACCACTTTATTTACAACTAAATGCCACTATTAGTCATTTGTGATTACCTTTGGACATTTTTGCAATTAGTTCTTGTGTTGGTGATATTTGCAACTGCATTGCAACTAGTTTGTGATTATTTAGGTTTTCACCCTTATGTGTGAACAACGTTTAGTTTGGTTTTCATTCTAAAAAAACAACTTATGTTCCACTACTCATAGATGTGACCAATTCAATTATAGCCTTATAAGTATCCAAAGGTGTCTTTTGTGTATAAGGAATATAATTGCATATATTACAATTCACAAACATTACGATTCATATAACATATGCCTTCAAGTTTTATACTAAGCATAAATGGGATCAATATTATATTTCCACTAAATGTATATTAAACTTCTACATAAGATATTTGCTACATGTATTGTGCCCATTTTTAATTTTATCCAAGTTATTTTATTATACTTCTTAAAATTATTACAAAAGAAATTTATAATAATTTATATTTATATCATATTACATATATCTATTAATTACATATTTTAAAAAATGAATTTGAGAATTATCTCTGATTATAATTTTAAAATAATATTAGTTTATTAAAATTTAAAATATGCATTTAAAAAAGAAAAATCTTCTTCAGCTAAAAATTATTGTATTATTAATAAATTATTTTCAAAAGAATAACTAATTTAATTCAAATATAATAATAATTTAAAATTTTTCATAAATAGGCATAATGAGTGATTTAATCATATGACAAATAGTTAATCTTGGCTACCAACTACCAATAATAATAATTCAATTATTGTCATTTTTATTGCTAAATAAGTATATTTTATATTTATTCTTAACTACGCAAATGAAAAAATAATAGGAATAATTGTTATAAAATAATTAGTTTAAGCTAGTTTTCAGTTATATAATTAGATTTAAATAATGAATTACTGAATCACTTATTATGTTTATTTATTTGGTTATCAAAAATTAATTAATTAGTTATTAATAATTAATGAGTTATTTCCCTAGCTGAAAAATTATGCTTTACAATTAAGATTTTTTATTAAAAATATTATAATAATCATAAAATATTGAGCAACTTTCATAAAATTAATATATTTTTAAAAAATAGGATACATTAGATAAATGTATCTATTAGTCATTATTTCATTATTTCTAAAAAATGGTTAATATAAAAAGATAAACTTAGTAATAATTATTTTATAGTGAGATAATATCATTGTAAAATCAATGTAATTATTTAGATTATTTGTAAGTCGGAATTACCATACTTGCAAAATTAATTTACAATTGAGATTTGAGTGTTCATAATCGACATTATAAAATTTATCATTTTAATTCTTATTTAATTTTTTTGAATAATCAAAATTATTCACAATTTATAATTTATAGGTTTTAATCTGAATAGTTTTTGTTTGAAATTTTTTAATGTAGTTAAAATAAGCATTGTGATGAATGTAATTGAAGGAATTATTATTTTTTTAAAAATTTTAAATTCTGTAATTACTTATCTATGATAAATATTTTTTGAGTATTCTTATATTAATTAGAAGAATTAATGTATGCTCAACAGATTGCTTTATTTATAATTAATAATTACCAATAGAAATAAACAATTGATTTGACAAGTATCAATTTTTACAATATGAAATGTAATTATATATTAATTACTACAATTAATTTCATATTAATTTTAAAATAAATGATTTTCAGAGGTATTTATTTTATAATAAAAAAGATTAGTTCATTGTTTATCATTTGAAAATAAATATTTATATTTTTCTGGTAATTAAATTATTTTTACATTATTATATGATCTATAATTAGACCAGATTTTTTTTTAATTAGGAAACATTTTAAAGTTTTTTGTTATTTATTTCTCTATGACTTAGGTTTTGAAAACGTGTGAATAACTAGATAGATAGTTAGTTATATATTAAAAAGTTATTAGTTATTTAAGTATGTAATAATAAATATGTAATATTTTTAGTGCATATTTTATAATTTAAATATATGTTAAATTTATTCATTATTGATTAAATGATTATTTAATTATTTAATTAGGCATGTATTCGAAATGTTAGAAATCTAAAAACTAAAAGCAAAAGCCATGAGGAAAGTTTTGGACTTGCAAGTTAGTTTGTGAGAAAATTGCAATTTCAAAACTTATCGATCCCACATTGTTTGTTGTTCACTCCTATTTTTAACACTATATAAACAAAGGATGTGATCATGCAATTTCACATTAAAAAGTTTGTGCAAATGGGATGAACTAATCAAAAGGCTTAACCCAAAATGAAAAGAAAAATTATGTGCAATTATAAACTACCTACGCCCCCAACCTACTTATTTACCTATTAAACTAAGCATGTACCTAGTTTGACTTACCCACCTAGGTTGACTTATGTACCTACATATATAAATAGGTACTTAGTCTAAAAAGGTAGAACCTACCTAACTACCTTTTCACCTAAGTAGGTATGTAGGTATGTAACCTAAGTTTGTGGGCATCTACTCAAGTGCTTACCAACCTAATATTAATGTTTTGTATTAAATTCATTTAAAAATGTCACATGGCATATTTACATTGGGCCATGTGTTAAAATATATGATCATTTAAACATTTAAATTGAATGTCCCAAATTACTTCAAAATAACAAGAATATCTATATCTTAAGTAATTAAATATTGGGACATGTGGCATCACATCATTTGCATTCATTAATGACCAAAATAGTTGCATCTTAATCGCATGTGACAATATGTATATAATGGAATCAAAGGATGAAATTATATTCGTTGATTTTTTCTTTTATTCAATACCCCCTGTTGTTTGCGATTAATGTTGCATGCGACTTGTTCAAGGTGACTAAGAAGATTTTAGGCACAAATGTCATTTGCAGGTGAAAGCATGGTAAAGTATGCCAATGAGAGATTATTTTTTTTTTGGGTGAAAAATATCCAAAAACTAAAACTTAATACATTGAACTCCTAAATATTTTTTATTTTAATGATCAATAAGAGGAAGATCTTTGACTTAATTACAAAATATTTAATACTTGCATGTTTTAATGTGCATTTAAGTATATTTTTTAAAATACAAGTACAAGAAAATAGGTGTCACTATCCTACTTCAAGTATATGAAAGTGCAACGAAAATACAATAAAAATTGGATTTTTTGTATGTTCAAATGGCAAGAACACTAATATGTATTAATGTGTTTAAATTTTTTTCATGTCATAGTCATAATTTATCTCAATTCTCATATAAAAGTATGTTTGGAATTTTGAAAACCCAACTAATTTAGAATATACTTTTCATCCATTTTTCTTATGTGAAAATTTGTTGCACTTTATGTGTAGCTTTCCATCAACTCAATGGAGTGCTTCATATTTCATAATGAAAATCAAAGAAGTTTTGAATAATTTTTCTCATGTTTATGCCATAAATGTGATTGTGACTACATGTGTCACCATTTGTTTTGCATACTTTACCATGCTTTCATCCTTGCAACTAAAATTTAGTTGTACATATTAGTTTAAAATGCATGTTTTTCTTTTAATGCCAATGGCCATCACCCAAGCGAACCAAACACACCAAGCCTACCAGACAATGCAGCTACTACTTAGTGGTTGGTAACACCATCATAATCTTTGTTCATCATTCATCATGAACACAAATGATGTGATGATAGCACCATTATGAAATGCCAAAAGGGTCGAACAAACATCGCAAGATGGAAACACTTGTTTTGGCTTAAGGTAAAACAATAGGATTTATGATTTTTTTAATGTATAAGAATGTACAACATAAAATAGTGAAAATGTCTAGCACGATCTCCAAGTATAAAACAAGGCTTAAGCAAATTGGCATAAGACCCTAACCTTAAGCTTTTTTTCAAAAAATCAACATATGTTTGAGCATTTTAAAGGTGCATAAAGAGAGAAGAGCTTGGAGAAAAAATATCTTTTATCTTGAGATAATTGGAAATGATTAAGGCATGCAAAAGTTTCAAAGTACTGAGGACCAAACTTGAACATAAGAAAACTTGCTTAGACCATACAACTAGGATTGGACCATAAACAAAAATGTTTGGACCGTAAGACCAAGCCTCAACCATAAGTGAAAGTGCTTAGACCATAAAAGCAAACCTCAACCATAAGCAAAAATGTTCATATCATGAGTCCAAGCCTAGACCATAAGCAAACATGTTTGGACCATAAGCCAAGCAATTCCCAAAGTGAAAATGTGTTGACCATAAGCCAAACAATTCCCAAAGTGAAAAATTTTGGACCATGAGGAATGATGCTTGGAGCATAATCCAAACATTCTTCACAAAAAATGTTTGAATCACATGTTAGCATATTTTATGAAAAGATGCCATTGACAAGATTATGTGAGATTTACCAAAACCTAGGTTACGAGATCATCTTGTATGTTTGGTTTGAGGCCCAAAGTGAACCAACACCCACCAACACACCATGAAGGATGGATGACAAATGACACAAGGAAACAATTTTGGGTTGGGTTCTAGTTAGTTATCACACCATGTCGATTACCTTCTATCATTTTTTTACTACCTACCAACCTAGGTAAGTAATAAAAACAACCCTTACCAAGTCTAGGTCTAACTATTTAGTTACTTAAGAATCATGAATTGTCTTACCTATCTACTTACATACAACATCTACTTCTTATAGACTATATTACCAAGGTGAAGCCATAGATTATTTAAGTTGAAGTTCATCCACAACTTAATGGTAAGGGGCATTTAGTAGATGGTGTGTTGGTTCATTTTAACTTATTTCTGACGCAATATATGTTACATTATTTGTTACATTATAAATAGGATGTAAACATGTAGGTTGGTAGGTTATAAGTCAATATGTTGTTGTTAAATGGACGATATGTATTTTTGGGGTTTTAAATATGTTATCTAGATTCATCTAAAGTTTACGGCTTCAAGCCATTCACACACACACATATATAAATCCAAAAAATTATTTCAATACACTAGAAGAAATCTTGTTCTTTGCAACCAAGATATCAATGATTAAATGTTCTAAATGACTAGTAATTGAATATAGTAATTGGATATTATTCAAATCCTACTTGTAAAAAATTGGAGTCATATATTAATGGTGCAATTGACTAATAGACCATGCCATGGTAAGAAGAAAAATGATGTTGTTTTTTCATTACAAGTTTTCATCCATATGGCATCCATGATTGATGACAAAATGATGTGAATGTCCAAAATATTATATGAAAATGTGACTAAAATAAAATCATTTCAAATATAACTAAAGAATGACTATGCAAATGACATAGAGAAAATGATGTGTCATTACATACATAATGTGATCATTACATACATAATTGTAAAATTAGTTTATAATGATTTGAAAATGACTATTACTATAAGTTCACACATAAGGAATCAAAACATATAGGGAATTGATTTTAACTAATATTTTAAACATAAAAAACATAAAAAAATTAATAGTATTTTTCTTGAATATACTTAATATATGATGCATTTACAATATTTTATATGTGTATTGATTATTACACATTAACATAAATTTTATTGATAAATAAGGATATATTAAAAATAATTTTATATATTATAATTTAAAAATTAAATGGAGATGTAACATGTGGTAAATATGTGATTTATTTTTACATTCAATTTTCATCATCAATTTAAGTAAAAATTTATTCAAGGGTACAAAAAAAACCCAAACAAATATTGACATTTTAGAATGATAGTAATTAGGGTTTTTTTAAAAATCCTTAAGTAGGTGCATTGGCTAGAATTCTCAGCATTTAATTAGCAGTAAATGGTGATTTTCTTAGTGGACAAATATATGTTTTTGAAATCCTACCTAGTTATGGCAACTTGCTAGAATGCATTATCTAAATGTGGCAACTTCTAGCTTTTTATTTAAAGATATGGTGATTTAAAAAAAATAAAATCCCAAGCAGCCTTTTGTTGTATTTGCTAAGGTTTTTTCTCCCTCACCAATGTGCAAAATTTCACCAAAAAAAGAACAGTAATACTAACATATGTGTATATTCAATGGCATTTATGTGCACATAAAAATGATAAATTTATTACTAATTTCACATTATTAATTATAAATTTTGAATAATAAAATTTTAAATCATACATTAATTATTTCAATAATTATTACAACGTAATAATCTTAACAATTGATGACTTATAATAATCATAATAATAATCATCTAACTTGTAGCTAGCCTAGGTAAACTATTCTATTATTATTATATATATTCATATGTCACTTTTTATAACTATTATGAATTATTATAATTAATTTTTAAATTTTAATTTCAAAATTTATTTTTAATAAGTACATTATCTCTTTGAAAATATTAATTATTTTCTCTATCATACTAATAGCATCAATAGCATCATCATTATGTAATAAAATAATATTATTTTAAATTTTAATCAAGGAAATATTAATGATTAATTTTGCAACTATAAAGTAATTAGTAATAATTATTAATATAAATAAATAAATAATAATAAATGTCATTTGTAATAATTTTAGGAATTATAGTATGATAGTTTGGATAAACTTGTGATGATGAGTTCTACAACTACATTTGCAATGACACTTGCAACTACATTGCACATCAATATGTTAACACTTAATAGCCTAAAAATGTGACACGTGGCATCATTTGGATTTTTTGAAATATTTTTGTCAAACAAATGTGTTTTTTTGCAACCATCCAATTAAAACATCTAGATTGTGACACGTGGTAACTCTAGATTGCCCTATAATCACTTAACATTAGTTGAAAGTTGGACCATTTATAATAGGTCACATGGCACCTTGGCTAAGCCTAAGTTAAACCTCTTAACCTAGTTAAATGCTTAAGGTACTTAGCCTAATTTCGAGCTAGCCCATTTATAATAGGTCACATGGCACCTTGGTTAGGCCTAAGTTAAACCTTTTAACCTAGTTCAGTGCCTAAGGTACCTAGCCTAATTTCGAGCTAGCCCATTTACAATATGCCATGTGCCACCTAGGCTAAGCTTAAGCCATTTAGACATAGGTCTAACCTAGGTAGGTAGGTAGGGTACACCAAACCAACCTACTTAAATAGTTTATAAACTTGAAAGGAAAGACAAACAATATGGGATAAAATTTTAGTTGCAATTTAATCGCATAATTGTAACCTAGTTACAACTATTCTTTAGCACATGCTATTATATAACCTACCTATTAAGTAACATAAGTTTTTGCTAGCTACCTATTTAAATAGTATTTATTTTAAGTACATATTTAAATAGCTTTTACATAATTATTTATTTTAAATACCTACTTAGATAGCCTCTAAATAATTATTTATAATTAAATAACTTATTAGATAGCTAGTGGGTATGTAGGTATATATGTACATAGGCACCTAATAACTAAATAGGTAGGCATGTATATAATAGGTAGGTACATAAGGTATATGTACATAGTAAGTAGGTAGCATATACATATAGGTTTATGTATTATTAAATAATTTATATGTGTAGCTATTAGGGAACATACGTACCTTATGTAACTATAATGTGATTATTTTGGTTACATGTGCAACTAAATGTATAAACGATGTTATTAAAAATGCAAAGACATCATGAAAAATCAATCTATTGAAAAGGTAAAATAAGTCATATTCGCAACTAATTGAAAGGAAGACCAAAATCCATCCAAATTTGAAAAATAATCACACACAGAAAACCATTCATAGTTGTAAGCGACATTTAGTTGCACATAATTACACCGGGAATGGTTGCAAATGACATGATTTCTACTAATGAAAATGATTACATGTTGACCAATTTCTACTAGTCATCTTCATTATGTTTCTAACAATAGTTAAAAACACAAATTCTTTTGCAAATTTTGTTTACAATGTTTGAAATATCAAGAAAATCTAAAATCGAAAGCAATTTTTTTCCCTAAATATGGAATAACAAAATGTTCAACTCTTTGACATGAAAGTGGAACCTAATCTAGTGAGAAAATTTGTTTATCATGAACTAAGTGAGATAATGTAAAATTGCTTATTTTTTGCATTTGCCTAATAGCACCTTAGTCATCCTCATTGTTACTTTCATTTACGTGCACCCCTAATTCATTGTTGTCTGGTGCATTTAATATTGGTATTCATGTACCATCCTTAGTAATATATATGAGAAAAGGTGATTCATAAGTGCCGTCCATTAGGTCTGTCAAGTTTTCGGGCCACTTTTTCTAAATTCTATCATGGATGCCCAACAAATAATAAGATTCAGACTGCCTTTTGAATCACATTCTATAATTTTGGTTTGTGGGATGTTTAGGCCATGAATTGTCCTTCGATGGCTGGGGAAGGTTGTGCAAGAATTCCTTAATGAACATCTTAATGATGTTTGCATAAATCTTATAATCTTGGAAGTAGTTTCTAATTACTGCCCACATTTTAACAACAACTTTCAACTATGGTTAGGCAGCTCTCTCTAATCTAGGGGTGGGCATGAGCTCAAATCTATCAAAGTTTAACAAGATTGTGGTTTATCCACCTGAGAGATTGCAAAAATAACTTTTTCCCTTCTCTACAATGCACAAACATTTCAGTCCTATAATTGCTTATGGTTTATGGGTCCAAGCATTTGGCTTAAGGTATGAACATCTTGGAATAAGCTGGAAACCATAAGTCAAAGTAGTGAAGGCCAATAAAGTGACCACTCCTTTTTAAAAATTGTCTATGAGAACAACACAACTGGCATTATGTACTTTATCGAACATTTCCCAGGGTACTAATCAAATGTCTCAACAATTGTCAAAAAAATATTCCATTTTTTCATATGAAAATTGCACGATACTTATTTTGGAAAGCAAAACAAATATTTTATCCTCACAAGAAATGTCCTTGAGTCTGGTGCACACCAAGCACAGGTCAAACACATAAATATGTGAAGGTAAATGTAATTTTAAGATTGTGAAATATAATTCTTTTAGCTTGCTGTGACAACCTAGGCCAAAATGTTTTTATCTCAAGACAATAGGGTTATCCATAAAGTAACCCTGTCTTCACCCTGTCTTTGGGCCTCCTTTCACCCCCTATTCACTTCTTCAGTGGGATCCGCAAAGTAAAGACATTTCAAGAAATCTCAGTATGAAATGCTGATACTCAGCATTTAATGCACAAGGTTCGAGACTAACTATAGTAGGTTTATACTGAGCAGCAGTGGAGGCGCTCAGGAAAAAGGAACGACAGGATGAAATTGATAGTTTTCTGAGTTTCATCCCCAATTGAATGCTAATGTACTTTTTTGCAGGTTTCTATTTAATCTCACCCTATGTATGACCAAACTCAGGATTCAGGTGTTGTGTTTTTCTTACTTTACAGATAACTCTAATATTAAAGTTTTTCTTGAGCCTTTTACCTTAAGGTTATAATGTTCTTAATCATTTTGCCTTGCGGTTTGAGCATATTGGCTTGTAGTTCAAGCAGTTTGACTTGTGGCATAAAGTGAGGAAAAGATGGCACCGGAACCCCGGGTATGGTCACACAGGGGATGAGATTTCAAAGCACAGAAGGAAAAAGTACACTGGGCTTCAACGGGGCATGAAACTCAAACCCCCTGTTTGGTCACATAGGGGATGAGATTTTCAGAAAACAGCAAAAAGAAGTACACTGGGTTTCAACGGGGCATGAA
>Ga0209611_10010805_pt1 | contig 13348 bp, 11 predicted proteins | sample S1TSphgellanicum_3_FD_187693 | JGI IMG/M metagenome (GOLD analysis project Ga0209611, IMG submission 187693) | Host-associated microbial communities from peat moss isolated from Minnesota, USA - S1T2_Fc - Sphagnum magellanicum MG (SPAdes) (version 2) | ecosystem: Host-associated > Plants > Peat... | reverse complement strand
ATACCATGTTCTGCATTTGCTAATTTTACATTTGTTGATTGGAATATTGATCTCATTATAGGATCTAGTATGTTGTTATTTAGTAATATATATATTTTAATTATGTGTATTTATTGTTGAACATTTGTATCCAATGGATTTCAACCATGTAGCCCATAAGGTTAAAAATAATACATTTTCATTTTCAAATTGCCAATTTTTGTTTTTTTGGATGGTGGTTCAAATTTCCCATATGTTGTAGTTGATTTTATAGATTTTATTATTTTTTCCTAAACACTAATTTTTGATTTTTGTGCCAAAATTACTTCGATGGGCGGTATGTCAATGCCAATGAAGCTTGCCACCGGCTTTTTGCTTTTGACTTGCACGGCATGCACCCCAATGTTTATCGCTTGGTTGTTCATCTGCCTAATGAGCATACCACTTACTTTCCTGAGGGGACCACGGTTGGGGAAGCCATGATGCGCAACAACTCCACCATTTCGACTGGGTGGTGTGACTTCAATTGAAAGGCCAAATCTGAATACGCGGCTGCAGCCACTTTGGTTCACAACAACAACGACCCTACACCGCCATTACATGCAACGCTAACCACACTGTACCCTGATTATCCCGAAATTGTTGTGTGGAGCAAATCCAAAAAGGTGTGCCACCTTCGGAAAAGGGTAGTGGGGCGGCGGGGTGCAGGCTGAAACAATCATGTCACATTGGGAACTATGGGGCGCATGTATTTTGTGCAACCCTTAGAGGGTGAACGTTATTATCTGCGAATTTTGCTTACCCACGTTGCAGGGGCCACATGCTTTGAGGACCTCAGAACTACCCACCGGCCCCACACGCCTACCACAATTATGCACCCCACTTTTAAAGCTACCTGCCTTGCACGTGGCTTGCTGCAAAATGATGCTGAATGGGACTAGTGCTTTTCAGAAGCTGCTGGAGTGTAACTGCCCAGAAGCTTGCGGCAGCTTTTTGCCAGCCTGCTGATTTTCAACAACGTCATCAATCATGGGCGGCTGTGGGACAGGCATAAGGGAGCCCTTACGGAGGATTTCCTGCACCAAGCACGCCAGGTGAGTGGCCAAAAGGCCTCCACAAAGGAAGTGTATATTGCAAGCCTCCCTTTCGTTGGGTTGTGATGGTATAAGTTGTGCTCTGCTATCATCTTTGAACTGCTGCCTGGAAACTTCTCTATTAAATGGCCGATTGTTGGATTCAATGTACCAAAAAGCTGATCCCTTAGCATTATTCCACACATTTCATTTAATGAGTCTTATCACATATTGGTGCAGCAAATCCCACTGGATTGCTTCTGCTGAACCTAAGGCCAAGCTCCTCCAGGTGGTGCCTAACGAGCTGCTGGATCCTATTGCAGACCAAATTTCCTTGCCAGCTGTAAGCATGAAAAACCTGTGCCTTTCTAGATTATACCCCCCCCGCCCCTGATTGCGTCGCGTAGGTAACGCCCAACCGGCAGCTGGACCAAGCCATCCTTGACTAGGGCTTGCGAGAAGTGGAGGAGTTATTACAGGCCCAAGGGAGGAAAACCCTAGAGGATTTTGAGCTGCCTATCCTTGCACAGCTGGCTGCCCTGGGGGACGCTACTGTATCCGAGGAGCGAGCCATGTACATTATGATGCGGCAAGCTGAGTAGCTTGCTCGGGATGTGCCTTTGCTAAATCAGCACCAGCGCTCCATTTACGACAATGTCATTGACGCGGTCCATGACCCTAGGCCAGTGGACAAAACCTTTTTTGTTGATGGGCTGGGAGGGGCTGGCAAGACTTTCCTCTACGGGTGCCTACTTAGCAGGGTGCGCTCTATTGGTGACATAACGTTGTCGATGGCATCTTCTGGCATTGCAGTCCTGTTTTTGGAGGGCGGCTGCACAACTCACTCACGTTTCAAAATTCCTGTAACAGGCCTTTGTGGCTCCTTTGCTTGCTATGTTCCCCTGAACAGTCCACAAACAGCATTGATTCCGGCTGCATGCCTCATTGTGTGGGATGAGGCACCCATGGCCCACAAGCATGTGTTTAAGGCTGTGAACCGCACGCTCCAGCATATTATGGGTGCTGTTGACCCTGCCTTAAAGGACATGCTTTTTGGGGGCAAGGTTGTTGTCATGAGAGGTGATTTTAGGCAGATATTGCTTGTGGTTCCCTGGGGCAGGAGAGGCTAGATTGTGGATGCCAATCTCAAGAGGTCCGTAATCCTTTGGCACCGTGTTAAAGTGTGTCAACTGCATGAAAACTTGTGTGTTCAAAGGCTTTTGGCACAAGGCGGAGCCAACGTGGCGGCCGATGCCTAACAATAGCAAGCTTGGGCAGAGTACTTGCAGCGCATTGGAGAGGGCACAGAACAAGTCTTTCCTGAGGTTGGGGAGGAGGCTGTTTTGATCCCAGAAGACATGTGCTGCCAGGGTGACACCTTGATAGCCTAGTGGATGAAGTTTACGACGACCTTGGCCGCTTCACAGACTCCCAGTCACACAATGAGCACATCATTCAAAGGACCATTTTAACTCCTCTGAACGAGGACGTTGATAACATCAACACCGCCATCATGAATCGGTTTGACCTCACCACACCTGACGGCACACTAGCACAGCGCCGCATGTACCACAACGTTGATTCTGTTGTGCAAGGCAAACAGAGAGGGGTTTACCTCACCGAGTTTCTAAACTCCCTCAGCATGTCAAGGGTGCCACCCCACACTTTGACCCTGTAGGAAGGCTGCCCGGTGATTTTGCTGTAGAATATGCCGGGCAGCTTTGCAAATGGCACTCGGCTTATTGTGGTCAAGTTAATGCAACACATAATTGATGCTGAGATTGCCACAAGACCGGACAAGGGCAGGCGTGCTTTCATTCCCCGCCTCAGCATCATTCCCTCTGACATGGAAAGGATGCCTTTTACTCTTCACTGGCGGCAATTCCCGTTGCGGCCCGCATTTGCCATGACTATCAACAAGGCCCAGGGGGAGACACTGCAGACAGTGGGGGTGTACCTGCCCAAGCCTGTTTTTTGCCACGGGCAGATTTATGTGGCTTTCTCTTGGTGCGGCTCACGACGAGGCTTCCGGGTGCTGGTCCAGGGTGGCAGCAGGGCGGCTTTGAATGAAGCCCCTGCTGGCGTTTACACTAGTAATGTGGTCTACCGCGAGGTGCTGTAGTGATTCTTCTTGTGGGTATGGGGTTCTTTGGGGTCTCCTTTGGACTCCTAGTTTTTTTCAGGGCTTGGGCTTTGGTTTCGTCCAAGGGGATGGGTTGGATTAGATTGCATTGGGGCTTTTATATATATCAAACATTCCCTCCATAGGATTTCCAGGCATGTAATGAATTTTAGATAAAGTGACCATGTAGGCTCATCCCAACGACTCATGCCTGTACCTGCAACCTCAGATGCAAACGTACTAGGAATGAATGTGATCATCAAGTGAAACATCGCCAATTGTCATCAGTGTTGCACTGCATCAGTGCTGTGCCGTGCCTTGCAGGCACGGGTTACCACTAGTTTGTTAAAGAAGTGAGAAGTGAAATTTGATTTCCCAAAGCCAATGGTGCCACAAATTTATGGAACCTCAATTAATTTTGCACATTCAACATAGATTTCTTTCTTTTGTTTAAGTTTTGAGAGGCAAATCCAAACCCTTTCCTGTTGTCCACAACAGGCCCACACATTTCACTCCTTGTTGTGAGAAGAAGATGAAAATAGTTGTGATCTTTGGCGATGTTTAAATGCATCCTAATTTTTTGTAGTCTTATTTTTAGATGAAACCAAATTGAAATACATATGTGATACTAATTTGGAATTTTCCATAGAATGACTTATGGAACCTATAGTTCTTTTACTTAAACTAGGTTTGGTGAATCATTTGTCATTGGAATTTAATTATTTCCTCAAATTTATGACTGGATTTGGGCAAGTTAGTTAGGATGTAATCCACAAATGTGCGTGATTAATCTATTTTGATGAACTTTTTTTTTTGTGGGGGACAAATTTTGTTTTTTTTTCAACACAATAATTAAGAAATTTTAGGAAATTTTAGATTTTAAAGTAAATATTTCATTAGTTTGCAAACTTTATCCAAAAAAAATCCAAATTATTCTTATCACAAAAAAGAAAAGAAATTGATGAGTGTACCAAGAAATTGATGAGTGTACCAAAGTTTGTTCTTTGCATGGATGGAATATGTAGGTATTGACAAAATTTGGTTTAAAAAAAAGGTACATGAAATTGAACATACCGCAGATAATGGATGAGAAAAAACTCATCCAGACCAAGTCCGCGGTTGAGGAAGGCTGGGGCGTCCAACGGCATCCAAGTCGCTAACTGGGGCTATTTAATTATTTTTTATAAAGGTTTTTTTGATTTTAAATTTCTATGTCGGGAAACAAGGAAAGGAAAAAAAAGCCAACAAGTCTTTTCCCCTACCAATCCAGCGGTCTGCAATTCACTCAGTCCAATATCCGACGGTGTACAAACAATGACGTGGGACTCAGCCGGACCGACGAACCTTTCAACAAGAGGCTACCACTGGACCAGCACGCCAACGAAGTTGCTACGACCGACACGTAACAGGGTGGTGGACCGTCCATCTAAGAGGATGGTGATCCGCGGCTCGTTGGCACAATACTGACGCTCCGATCTAGCTCCACCACTTAAAGACCACTCATTTGCCTAGACCCCATCAACTGCTCGATTTCATTTGCCACGTCAGGAATTAAGGCATCGGACGGAAGTGCGCCCATAAGAATCGAACGGTGCAGATGGACTAGAGTTTTGACGGCTTCGATCTCGCCAGAAATACTCTAGGTGGGGTTGCTGCAGTTGCTGTTCTGGTACAAACTCGTGTCCGCCATCGCCATCTTCTTTCTCGAGCTTTCTCGATTTTTGGGAATTCTTTTTTGCCGGTTTTTTCGTGGCGTTCTTATCACAATTTTCTTCGCACTACCAGTTCTTTGAGAGATTTTCGATTTCTGAGATTTTTCCAGAAAAATATTTGGATGGTTTTTCTTTTGGTTTGGTGCGCAGCAATTCATTCGCCGTCCTTCGACAATCTCGTATTGCAACAATAAGCAAGTTCGAGTCTGCGAGCATTTTGAGATTGCTTCCTCTGATTCTTTCTTTCGGTTTTCAATTGGATATTCTCTGCGAAGGAAGTGTTTTCCGGAAGTTTTTTTTGCTTTTATTTTGTCGGAAGAATTTGGTTTGTAAGGGGTTTGGAATCAGAAGAGAGAAAAAAAGCTCGAGAATCGAAAGCTTTTAGTTCTTATTGTGAAATTGAATCACCGTCTGGCGGTGCCCGCGGGGATTTCTCTCTTTCTGTCAAGTGTTGTAGCGGGGGTAAAGAGGCGGCGGCGGCGGCATGTCTCCAGGAGTAGCGATACAGCAAGTAGCGCAGGGGTTGAGTGTACTAGCAGGAGCATGGGCCATCAAGTCGATTCTAGACGCAACAGAAGATCAAAAGCCGATGGCAGGAGGATTCCGATGCGCGACTTGTAACGGATCGAGAAGAGTGCCATGCCTGTGCACGAGGTGGTCAGACAACGATGTAGGCTGTGGGACTTGCAGCGGAACCGGCATGATGCGGTGCAGCAGTTGTGGAGGCTCCGGAACCGGAAGGCCTATACCTGTACAGATCCGCGCTTCTAGTATTCCTGGAGGAGGAGGGAACCAAAGGACTTGAGAATCCGTTTCCCAGCATCTCCAAGTTTCAAGGTTCTCAACTTGCCCTATATCCCATATTCATCTGCTGGTCATGATCTCGACCAGCCACACGATTGTCCGGAGAGCTCTACAATATTGCTCTGAAACTGATTCTTTGAAAAGCTCTTCCACCCATAGAGCTGCGTGTTGAATTCAAATGACTCAAGCGGTTTGCATTACCAACCCCTTATAGAAAGATCATCATTTGGCAACCTAATTCTTGCTGAAACTTGCATGCCGCATTCTATGCTCCACCATAGAATTTCTGCTGGAGCCGCCATCAAAGCTTTTGCTCAGGAGTGTGGTGATATAGTATGAAGTCTTAGGTTTTGCATCATTATCTATATGTGTACCATAGATACCTTCTCAGGCCTAGTAGTACAATTCTCAGAAATAGAGACAGTTTTGAATTGTTAAGGATTTGAGCTGGACTGCACGGCATGCTAATGCTTGTTTGGAACTTGGTTGGAATTAAGGAAATTGACTTTGTGGTTTGTATTCCAGATTTAATTGCTGAAAGCTGAAAGTACCCCCACATCTTCCTCTCCTGCACCCTCTCTATTGGAATATGGTTTCTGGATCCTATATTTCTTGTGGATCATTATATATTTTTCCCAACAATCTGGTTTACAGAAAGATAAATGCTTCCCTTGTTTCACTAGATCAGCGCTGTTGTTTGTTTGTGTTTTAAAAATTTGCTGGTTTTTGAAACTGATTGTGGGTGTAGATATTATTTGTTGAAAGGTCTCAACAAATAATGAAGTTGTTCTGTTGTGGTCACATTTGCTATGCGATGTAGATGGGTTCCTCCATTCCTGTCAGTATCTGACAGGATTATTCTTCTACCCATCTATAGTAGTTGCATGTAAAATTGCTCAAATGAGGATAGGATTGACTTTTTATTTATTTGCAATGTCTCTTAAGGGCAAGCTGATGTCATGATTTAGTCTTCCAGTCACGTTCAGATATGTAACAAATGCAGGATACAGATGTTTTCCCAAAGTTTTACAAGTTATGTGCTCAGTACCAATCTGTAATAGCCACAACTATACTTGCTTGAATGAGGATGGTAGTGACTTTTTTTATTAGTTATGTCTCTTGAGACCCAGTCTCCAGTGCATTGCAATCCATCTTGCTGACTGTGCTTCTGCATCCCTCCAACTCATGACTTTCTTGAGTAAGATTCTCATGGATGTCATGCTGTTCATCCCTCTTATTCTGAAAAGTTCTTCCAGTGCAATCTGGAGGCCTTGAGCTGCTGTTCAACACATCACCCCGTTCTCTATATAGCCTTTCTGGCCCATTTGACTGGGGTTGTCACTGGAAGACAAGGTCCCAGCACTGTACTTCAACTCTATTATCTCTTGCTGAGCAGACCTACCAGCTGGAGGAACATTACATCCACCACTCAGACTTTCAGCATGGTGACCTGATTCAGTTTTCCTTCTTGTGGAAGTGCTCTTAACATCTATTTCTGGAGTGACTGAATAAAATCTCATCTGCCCAAACTGCTCAGTTAAATCCAACTGCAAGCTGCAGGCTCCTGGACTCACATTGCACTGTTTGTTGATCCCAGTGTTTGAGGTTGTATCTTGAGAAACTCATGAACACTTTGGTTTTGAGATGGCATTGGGACCCTTTTTCATATAGTCCTGTTCCACTCTCCCCATCATTAACCTGCTGGGAAAGGCATCCTGCAGCTGCTTGTGAGCGCTATTGGAGACTGCTTTCCATGTTGTCCATAACATACCAGTCTTTTTGCTGATGTATCATCCTTCACACTGCTTATGTGCTGGTATGTGCGCTGGAATGCATGGTCAAATTGAACCAAAAAGCTGGAGCATTCATAACCGATAATCTGCATATAGTAAGCATAACACCTCTGCACTCAAAATCCCTTATTATGTGGTGCTACACCCCAAGGCTTGACTTCAGAACAACATTTGCACAGATAAAGTGAAAAGGTAGATCCATCTCACCGGTGCTAATGTTTCCTTCGTTGCAGCCTTTAATAACTGCAGTAGCCAGATGAAGCAAACATAAGGCAAAAGGGTCAAAAGACAAAAGAGAGTGCTCCATGTAATGTGTAGCCATGATGAGTAGGTACAATAGATAGTAACCATAGGACTGTCAGATGACACTATTTCAGTGTATGTACCTCATCTAACATGAAGAATCCCTTGGGCAGAATCCTTTCCAGTTCTCTTCTGGTGCATTCTCCATTATGATAATAGTTGTTATACATTACCAAGACTGAAGACTGGATGTTATGCAGTCATCTTCCCCCTTGCACAAAGTAGTATCGAACGTGCTCGAATATAGATATAAGAGCTCTGTTCATAACACTGGTCTTCATTTGTTCTCTTTAGGGAAAACTGCATTATAGAGGGGATGAAAGGTCTTCACCTCAGCAATGACAGTTTGCAATGGCATTTCCAAGTGGAGATGGCAAATTTTGAGCCATCCTGATCTGAATTTTCAGTACGTTTGGCAATTGATGATGAATAGCTTGGCACTGTAAACCCTAAACCCTAAACCCAGGAGGCCTGTTTGCTTTAGAGGAGGAGCACCCTTGATGCCCAATTTGTCCTTAGGGCATGTTCAAACAACAGCCTCCAGTTCAATCTCTATCAGTATTTATCACATCCAAGGAGCAATGTTAGTTCCTCCTCCATCCTCACACATAAACCTACAAAAGTGGACTGAATATGTACTACTATGATGAAAGAAAGAAGGAAAGAAAGAAATAAAGGAGCACTCTTCATGTAAGGAAGGATAGCTAGCTTGCCGAAAGGAAGGAATCGTGCGATCGACGTCTCCATAGAAACAGGAGGTAACTTTTGTAGCATGTTTTCTTTCCCTTTGAAAACCTGCAAACTATTCTGAACCATTGAAGAAGAAAGATTCCTTTAACATCCTGGGTGTAGTTTTTTCATAGCTCAGAAATTAACGGCTCCCCAGACTGTAGGAGCCACACATGACACAAGAAGGACAAATTAAAAAAAAACTAGCTTCTGATGCTTCCTTGCTACTGCGCGTATCTTGAGGGGGTGGTGGATTCTACAACATCTGAGACTTGCCATCAGCAAGCAGGTTTGGCGTGAGCCTCCAGGGATTGGATGAAGAATTGTATAGGGAAAGAAGCTGGCTTCAAAGCTGTTTGAACAGCTTCTTATTCAATTCAAAACTAGTTCTTGATGGTAGTTGCTGCAGCTCCATGAGCAGGCTCGATGTCGACTCTCATGCTGCGTACTAGTACTCTCTCGCTGAATCCCAGCTGCTACTATAACCATCACTCTGCAGGGCCTTGCTAACATGATCAGCTTGCAACAGTTTTTCACCACTTGACTATAAATCTTCATCCAATATATTGAAAAGGCCGCCAGTTTATTGCTGTGCTGCCGGCCATGCTCTTAGAGATCTCCAACAAAGTAGGGTTCCCGCAATGCCTACCTATATACAAGCAGCCAATTTCAGAGCTTCCAGCACATTTGCAGTTTTAATCTTCTCGCAACAATTTCTTCAGTGCAAACATGCAGGTATGGCTCTCCACCCCCTTCTCCTCTGCGGAATCAACACTGCAATCCTGAAGTTCCAATGGATCCAGCCACATTTCTTTAACTCCGAACCTCCCTTCTCCTCTTTCGAGTTCCCAACAGAAAGTTCTCGTTTGTGCTTTCGTTCTCTTTGTTCCCCCGAACCAAGAGGAAAACAGGGAACTCTGAAAGTTTTCCATGCCACGTGTCGTGATTTGGTCGCACTTTGATGGCACGTACTTTTGAAGAAGGTCGTCTGGATCTGGAATCTGGATGAATCTTTTTTTAGGGTTTAGGGTTTATGGCAATTTTTTCGACCGAAAATTTCAAATATTCATTCCTTGACGAGTTTCTAGAAGGGAATCTTTTTTGAGCGGCCTTGTTGCTCTTTGTTGCCACGCACTACGAGAATTTCTTCGCGAATTGTATCTTGAGGACATATTTCTCTAGCGATTTCGGGGACGGGGGCAGCTGGGAGCTTGCGGGCGGGGGTTGCCGGCGACGGTGAGGGTTTCGACCAGGGAAATCTGTAACAAGCAGCACGTTAGAGCTTTGGTGTACCTCGATAGAGAGGTTCTAGATCACTTCGGGGCATTTGCACCTTGGCACTCTACTCTCGCGTCGTTGATCCGCCAGGTAATAATGTACGCCCTTGTCACGCACTGATCATGGGGCAGGTGCTCGTTTCTTCTCTTCTTTCTCTTATCATTTTCGATCTCCATATTTTGAACTTCTGGACATATGTTGCCAAATTCACAGCTTTCTTCAAAACAACCTGCGCAACTGCAGACAGTGAGAAACTTGATAACCTGAGCAGCTGCAGAACTTAAACTAGAAACCCTAGGTCTCTGATCAGCCGCAGCAGCATCAGTCCATAGTTGTAATAATTGGGAGGATTGTGTAGGGGATTCTGATTTGAAGATTAATTGATGGAGAAGAACAGTTTCTTGTTCTTCATAACTAATTTTTTGAATGTTGTTTTCAAATGTCTAATGACATTCTAAAGGGTTTTTATGGGATCAGGCTTTGTCTCCTCATGAGGCAGAACAGAAGACTCCACTGAATAAACCCTTGACTTAGAGCAATGAAATATGAACCTCCCAGAGTGTTAATCAAGAGAGTGTGAACAGTAATTTTCAGGAGAGGATGTCAGGTACAGGGTGCATTGATCAACTCAACATAACAATTGACTCAAAATTTACAGAATTGCAGCAACATTTGATAGGTAAAATGTGCAAAATGTCTGATGAAATTCACAAAAAATTGAAAGATGAGTCTCAAAAAATTGTAGAAGAACATAAGGAGGAGCAGCGGCAGATCTGGGAGAAGCTACAACAGGTCAAGGAGGAGCTACAACAGTTCAAGGAGCAGCAGCAGATCTGGGAGAAGCTACAACAGGTAAAGGAGGAGCTACAACAGTTCAAGGAGCAGCATAACCATCTCATTGAACCTGATCCAATGTCCAATGTTGTCAAGGTAAGTTGAATATTTACTTTAGTTTATGTTTCTCTTACTTTCATAGACTCCATTGTTTGCAAAAGAATTGTTGCTAAGCAGGAACAGATGCTCGAGATGAATGAGAATCAGAACCAGAACAGAGCGGGTTTCTGGATACCAGAGAATTTTTTGAGCAAGAGGAGAATGACGATTCTTGACTTGTAGAACTCATCAGCATCAATCAAGTTGCAATCGAACCAGTCAACAGGGAATACAGGAAATGTAAACACTTAGCTCAACGTCCTTGTGCTCTGCAGTTCAGTTTATCTGAAGTCACAGGCAGCATATCTGATAAAGGAATTGACATGATTCTGGAAGCTCCTCAGACATTGCAGAATGGTCTTGTGTTTTTCCTTTATTGCATATTGTGTGCAGTAGCTACTGCCTTTGATCATGTGCAATTAAGTTGTATCCTGACAACAGCATGCATGACTCATGAATGTACCTCATAAGGAAGCCAATTGGTTGCAGCAATGCCTCCACCTTCTATTGAAATCTCATAAATAAACCAGATGAAGTGCAGAGGGGCCCACCTTCTACTCCATCTCAGAAAGAACCTAGATGAAGTGCAGCACCAGCACATCATCAGTGATGTGAGTATTGATAGCCACTTGAGGATTCTCACGGTTGCAGAATTGAGCAAATTGATATTCTATGTTTCTTTATGATGTTCACTATCATAAAGTTTTGAGTCCAACTGAGGATACAAAATGTGGACAGAGTTTGTGTTGCCCCAGGAACCACCTTTCAATTGTTTCACTCTTATAATGTGTAATGGTATGCAGTTGTGCATGAAGTTGCTGCCCATATTCTTGCTATGGAGCAGATGTGCCTCTTAAGCAACATCAACAAGCATTCCAAGGGACTTCCTTATGAAGCTGCCTTTTGACCTCTTCACTTGAAGGGGGTTAGTTACAAAGTGAAGCATGAAAGTGGCCAAAGAGACTCATCTACAAAAGTATTACATTCTGTTTGACCCCATGGTATCTTTCTTTTCTTTTGCAGATTCTTTGCAAACATGATATCACATGCAGGATCTTGTACACTTGAAGACTGCATCCACTATGTTAGCCAAACATGTGTGTTTCTGAGGAAAACAGAATGTGAAGGCCTCAAACATTGGACTCTCATCTGCCAGGATGCAACCTTGAGCTGCACAATTGGCCTGTTGGTCCACAAATTTTTAAACAGTTTATATAGCCTGTCAACGGTCTGGTCCAAAACAGTATGCAAGAATTTGGGATCTGCAGATTTTGATCATACCTCTGACTGATGCATACCTCTAGACCTCATGCCATCAGTCAAAATGCTCATAACCTTCGCTGCCACTTCTGCTGTCTTGCCAGGTGATGATGGCACTCCATGTGATCTGAATGGAACAAAACAAGGGCACATTTCAAACTCCTGTCTTGAAAAGGGAACTATTATTGTGCCTGGAGACTGAAGGCTGGTTATTTCACAAATCACAGAAAAGGTTCATGCATTTGAGGAATTCATGTTCAAGGATTATGGTGAATGGTGAGAGTTGCAGGCAAAACCATACACAAGTGAAATTGTTTAATGCACCATACAACAAGATTAACAAAGCTTCAAGGAGGATTGTACCTAACTCCTGGTATTGCATTTCCCAACAAATCCAGAAACCAAATCTCCAAATCTTGTGACAAAAAATTGCGTCTGTCCCGGTGTACGTAACTGAAAAATACTCGCACTCTCCAAACAACTGGAAGAAAAGCTAAAGTAGAAGCAGTTGGGAGACACAGCTGAAGAGAAGTTGCTACTTACAAGTGACACTGAAAATACAGGACATGAACTTTTGCGAAATGCTTTGCAACGATTGGATATTTTGTCAGCAAATTAAATTATTCTGCAGAGACAATTTGTAGCAGAAAACAAGCAAACGAAGATACGCTTGCAGAAAGAATATCATGGACGTGCTTGCCTTCAGAGTTTGTCCGGAGTTTTATGCCTTCAGAAACTCTAGCAACCTCAGTTTCTGTTTACATATCCAGAGGTAAAAAGGGAGATTCAGTTGGGATTTTAGCTGAGGCCTCGAGAGACATAGCTAATTATTCCCACTTTATGATCATCGCCGGAAGATCATGTCATATAATAATATTGTTAAGCAATTGACATAATCTCCCTCCCCAGACCATAACCGATGACTACTCGGACATCTGGGATGAATGCCCTTGTCGCTGTCCGCATAACCCCCTGCTCCCCTCTGGCCAACCCAGTACGTAACTGGAGATCTCTCCACCAATGGGGTGACACCACACCGCCGATTTCTAGGGAGGAACCGGTTATGGGGTTTAGGATGATGCATAGGGTTTAAGGGTTTAGGATGCCATGACTTTGTGAAGGTGCGATGGCGACCTCGACTCCAGGAGGCGATGGAGCTTCAGACACGAAGAGAGGCATGGCGACCTCGACACCAGGAGGCACTTCAGACACAAAGAGAAGCATAGCGACCTCGACACCAGGAGGCGACGAAGGAGCTTCAGACACAAAGAGAAGCAGGCTTGCAGCTTTACATCGCAAACATGCTGCTGCTGTAGCTGCTACAACCACTCCTTCACCCTCCAAGCAACCCCCTCCTTCTTC
>Ga0209611_10010803_pt1 | contig 13350 bp, 8 predicted proteins | sample S1TSphgellanicum_3_FD_187693 | JGI IMG/M metagenome (GOLD analysis project Ga0209611, IMG submission 187693) | Host-associated microbial communities from peat moss isolated from Minnesota, USA - S1T2_Fc - Sphagnum magellanicum MG (SPAdes) (version 2) | ecosystem: Host-associated > Plants > Peat... | reverse complement strand
TATTTTGCCAGAACTCTTAGGGGTAGTCTGGGACTTGAGCTTAGTGACCCTTATTGGCTCCCTCCATACATACCTTCTTGCTTGAACCAAATGACAATGTTTTGATCAGCAACAAGGAGGCATGGTTCAACAAGGGGTGGCCATGGCATATCCACAACAGGGCTTACTACCAGCTAACCGGCCCCTACTCCAGCAACAGTATCAGGTATCACAACTCTTGACCTGCAGAAGTGATCTCTCTTTCCAGTTCAGAGGAATTGAGCTTTTTCTAGCTTGTAATGTGACCTGTAGGTGCCATACCCCTATTTACGTACTCCTTCCTGGACTGACTGTCTCATAGCTATATAAGAAAGTGGGTGCTACATGGTCTGCACTTTTGGGTTGGGGCGTTTGTTCTGTATCAGTTCCTGTATTGCTGTAGGAATTTTGATACCACTTGCCATCAGATTCCTGGTGCCAGGACTCAGTCATTTAGTTGTAAAATGCCATTGAGATTGTACTGCTATACCTACAAGGAGTTGTGTGGTGTATGTGCTGCAGATGATGCAACCAAATATTGGACGGATGGGTGTTGATATGGGTTCTGGAGGATCATCAATTGGCCAAGGCAGCATGACTAGTGGAACTGGGCGAGTTATGCCTGCTGGCCCTGGGATGGGACCTGGGGTCACTTCTCAAACAGGGAGAGGTCCTAGCATGACACAGTCAGGACAACAAATGGTTGGCATGGTTGCAGGTTTGCCAATGAACCAGGCCCTGCCATCTTCAGCTGGATCTGTAGGTGGAACGCCTGGTGTCAGTATGCATGGTATGGGGCCTATGGTGATGTTGGCAGGTGGCCATGCAATGGGAGGGGTTAACCAAGGTGTTCCTATGGGTATCAGAGCACCCCTGCACCCAGGGATAGGGGCACTTGACAGTAACTCAAGGCCCACTTATGGGGCTCGTAGCCCTGGTGTGGCTGTGGATGGGGGTTTAACTGCTGGGTTTGGCATGAAGCCTCAGGGATATGGGCAAGCTGCACATCCAGTGCCCCCATCCCAACAACAATCTCAGGTATTCTTTCTCAGAATATCAACAATACCAGAAATTTCTGCTTGTAATGCTGATATTGTCTCTTGCCAATTGAATGCAGCAAAGATCTGCTGAACAGGGCCTGCATTGCTGTCTTTCCATCATTCATTTTGAACATGTTAAAGAAACAATTGGTACCAGCCATTGTTGAATCTCCCTATGACAGATCACAAGAAGAAAAGGTTGGTGAATTCGGAGAAAGATTGTGTACTGTGTCAATGTGATGTTTGGAAAATGATGTATTGTGACCAGGTACCAGGAGAGCTGGAGCAACAAAAGGCATTGCTGCAGCAAGTCCTGAGTCTCACACCTGAGCAAATCAACTCCTTGCCCCCTGCTCAGCGCCAGCAAGTACTACAGCTACAGCAAGCCTTGCGTACTTGAATCAGCATCAAGCAATTTTGTGATCTTATAGTAGTTTTTGAATTCCGGAGGCAGATTAATGTAGCAGCAAGTACCTCAACAGTGGCAGAAGAGTCTGGCCAGTGATTTTTCAGAGTTGGCGATGTGTTGTGGATAACTTGCAGAGTGTAAAGCAGAATAGGAACACCAGACTAAAGCATCTTTGTTGTGGCATCTGTGAAGATGATGGGAATTTAGAAATTCAGGTTCTTGCTCTAAAAATTCTGAAGGGAGTTTCTCAACTGTTCAACCTCTACTTTTCAAGACATAACTTTGGAGCTTTCCAAGTTGCATCCAGATCCGGTTCCAACTTAACTTTGTGTTTGGTGAGTGTCAGGGATATAAGGGCCAAGTGTGGTTTTTGCGGCAAGGTACTATGTTCCTGAACTTAACAGTTGCCATAACTGCTCACTAAATTACACACTGATGCTTGATGACATGATTTTGTTTTGTACTTCCAGTTTTGGCAGGGTTGAAATGCGTGGGATTCTTAGCAGTATACTAATGAATCATATTCATAGTTTAAATGAATGTGCTATAGTGAGATGTTGAAGAAAGACTTGCATGAATACTACTTATTCCTTTTCTTTGTGTAAGCTCCCTGTGATGTGAAGTGAAGTGCAGACTTTTCATTGTCCTGCAAGTAGTCATCGGTTTGCGACCTACCAGCTGTAAGACCTACTTTGTCCCGATCCACTGTTGCTGGTTTAAAGTTAGATCTTCTCATTACTCTTCACTTAGTGATGCCATGTTTAGGAAATTTTGTGTGTTTGCTTTTTGGCTTCTGTTGAAGGACTGATGGTAGAACATTATAGGCTATTGGAAATGATTAGAAAATAAGCAAAGCAAGGAACACTAGTGTTTCATGAAAGGATGCAGTTGTTGAATGTCTCATAAGAAGCTCCAGACAGAAAAGTATGACTTCTGAAGTTAATGAACAAACGAAACTGAAATTCTTTGTGCGAAGAAAATGAAAAACTATTCAATATCTCTGCCATATATATATATATATATATATATATTTTTAACCTCAACAGAATTGTTGTCTAATTGTCACTCAGCCTTACTAACCTAAACATAGCTTAGCTATCACTTGATGCTTAATGTGACCATCACTTTTAAACTTCAGGTGCTATTATTTAACTCTAACCTAATTATAATGAAGATGTGAATATTATTCATCCCTTTGATGATTGATTCTCATTTATTAATATGGGGATTATAAATGAATAGTATTTTTTAAAGTGAGAAATGTTAAACATATTCATCAATTTTGGGAATCAAAACTAAATCAAGTTTTTTTTTTAACACTTTTTCCTTCCTGAATTTTTTTCCAGTTTGAACATGGTTATTAATTTCCAACATGACATTTACCAGATGTTGGACATCCTTGATAGCTTACATGCTTTCTATGTATTCAGCTTTGATCATGTACAAAGCAATTGTGGTTAGTTGTTTTTATAGAAAATAATGTAAGCTCTATAAGAAATCTTCTATGTTTGAAATTTTTGAACCAATTTACACCATGATATGGAACCATCTCTTTAAATTATATTCCTTCAAATCATAATCTGAATTTGAAATATATTTTGCAATTACTGAAAAATACATTTAACAACCATCCAATGTTTTGCATTTGGAATTAGCCATTGGCCATGTGGTTCATCACACTTATTGAGTATGTCAAATCTTGTTGTGTGCACAACATGACATACATCAATGATCTCATGGTGTGTTGATATGACATTCGAAGGAAAGCCTAATTTGACCATTTTTGTCAATGATTAAGGAGTTGCACAATTTACAAAAAAATGTTTGTTTCCAATGTTTGGGTTTGCGGTCAATTCCAATTATGTCATATATGGATGTTGTTTGCAATGATAACAACAAAATCACAAATGAAATTTACTAGATTTCAGTCTTTAGAAGCCACAAAATGCGTTGGTTGGTAATTATTGGTAGGTATGAATTGTAAAAGATCCCTTGCTCAAAAACTTTCAGGACACAATTGTCATGCATGGATTATAATATTTGTTGCAAACAACATCCTCTATGATGTGGATGTCAAACAAAAACCCAATGAAGATGCAACAAATCTCCCTTTACCATAATCAACATTCATTGATTTTTGCAAATTGTCTTGTGAAGATGGGGCATTTCTTACATTTTCATCAACCAAATCTTTAGGTTCTAGTGTGCCATTGACTTCTTGTGCTTCTAGCTCCCTATTTGTCATGGAACCTTTAAAAACATTAATGGTTCCCAAATCATCCAATCTACTTAGTGTCAATGATTACTTCAAATGAATTGATTCTCACCCTAAATATTTCAAATGAATTGAAGACATTGAACTCTGAAATTTCAACATACAAGATTTCCCCTACCTTCCATTGAATTTTGATAGTGACATTATGTTTAAGCTTTTGCTACTACATCAACCGAGAAGGCATTCTCGTCAAATGCATGGAATGGATAGGAAGTATGATGGCCATATGCGTGGTGCAAATTGAAAATGACCAATATTTTAAAATGATTTTGGATTGGGTTTTCAAAGTAATAGATGTTTGAGCCACTTGCATTGTGGAAACAACACTTATAATGAGTTTGTTCAGTCTAGTGCTTGCAATGAAGTCACATGGAGTGGCAACTCAATTCAACTTCCCATGATGGGACATTATGTTTAAGGTCTTCCCATTTGTGTAATTGGTTACAAATTTTATGCCTTTCTATGCGGTGACATGCAAATGCCACATCTATTATGTTGTCCACAAACTAGACACCTTTTCAAGAATAATAATTCACCTTGGGACGTATGCTCATCCAATTTAAAACAACATGTCTAAGGAGGTTATGCAAGAGATCAAAGTCATGGTTGAAGGAGAGGTTATTCACACACTTGGTGCAAAAAACTCTATATTTTTTTTGTTTGTGAATAAGGCATTTATGTCCCAATACCTATTTAATGAGGATGGCAACAACTTGGTGGAGGTTGTGAAAGGCAAACAACTTAACAATGTGATGGACAAATTCATTCCCTTGAAATCTTCTAACATTTTCAACTTCATAACATCATTTAAACATTATCCTACCAATAGAGGTTACATTGACAACATACTTTTACTAAAGTTTAGGAGTCATTACAACTACATTCAATATAATTGCTTTTGATAATAAATGTCTAATGAAAAGGTGTTCCTAATCAAGATGTATGTCAATGGTTGTGGTAGAAATGTGGATTTATTCAAGTAGATGCAACATGGTGGTGATCTAAAAAATGCATGGATGATGTTCAATCATGTCAAACATGTAGAGGGATGGACCGCCATGGCATGCCAATGTTTATGGCCCGATTTATTGTAAGACCATGACCATTGTTGTTTGTGACATGCAATTAAAATCCACAAAAACCCAATGTGTTTTGTGGATGAAACCTAACAAGGTAATGTTGAATCTAGCTAAAACACATCCTAATCCAAGAAAGATTAAGGTTATCACGAAACTTTCCAATTCCTATGTATGTGTCCAATGTTCAAGCATTTCTTGGACTAATAGGGTAATCTACAAAAACTATGTGAAGGGTTATTTTCGCATAGCAATCCAATTGTTTGACCTAACTAAGAGGAATGTTGTTTTAAACTAAAACCCTAATTATCATAATGTTTTGAACCTATTGAAGGATGTATTAGTTTTAGCTCTACTTCTAGTAAGACCAAATTCTATTAAGGTGTTTATTTTGGATGTAAATTAGTCTATTCATGGAGTGGGGACATTCTTATCACAAAAGGATGGGAGAAATGAATATGTGATTATGTATGCCAACAAAAGGTTTTCCCATATGCAAAAGAAGTTTCACCCTATGGAAGGTGAATGTTACATGCTAGTATGGGGCATCTTGTATTTTCAACAATATTTATATAGGAACCATTTCGTGTTCAAGACATACCACAAGCCCCTAGAGTGATTAGTTGTTGTTTCAAATGCCTATGGGAGGAGGGGTAGATGGATTGATACGACCCAAGATTTTAGTTTCAAAATTTTGCACCAAGTGGGATCTAGACACACCAACGTGGATGCACTAAGGCAAAATCCTATTGATGTTGCCAAAGAAGATGAAGATTCGAAAGATGACATCCAAGACTTCAAGCTATTGCAATAAAACCTACCATTGGAGAAGACCATTTGGACTTAAGCAAAAGAAGCTCCAAGAAGGGAATGGTATTATAACACTCAGGGAATTGTGGGTTGTTAAATCATCTATTTATGGTGGAACCAAAAGAAACTATGGAGGTGGAAGCTCATGCAAATCATGTTGGGGTCAAGACTAACACCATGACATGATCTAATTTGAATACTTTTGATAAATAGGAAACAAATACTTTGAAGAGGAATAGGTTGGAACTTTAGGATGTCAAGACTCATTGGTAGCTAATGGAAGAGGCTCAAGTTCTTGTTGATGATGAAAATGGATAAGAGATGTTTGAAGAAAACAATGATTGGGAACATTTAAAAGCATGGAAATTTGGGAAAACGAACTAAACAAATTAATGTTGAATGGGAATCAATATTTTTTGAATGTAATGAAAAGGAAAAGGCTAGGGTTAATAAGTGCATTTTACATTATTACGGAAATAATGATTGCCTGTTGTTCAAAACGTTAGTAATGCCACGTGACATGAAGAGCATCAACAAATTATCCTTGATCTACACAACAAAATTAGTTATTTTGGAGAGGGGAAATTGTTGGTAGAAATCAAAAAAGATATTTTTTGCACATCAGAACTAAGGAAGTAAAGCTTGTTGTCCATTCCTGTAAACATTGTCAAACAATGGTAGATAATATAGTAAGCCCATGTTTTAGTGTTTTTACTAACCTTTCAACCATACCATTGCATGGACAAGACTAGGATAAATAGTTATCTATAATTTTATTTGGATATAGATGTGGGATGCAAACAAGTGCCAAGTTTTCTCTACACATGGTATTAATTAGATGGATTCCCAGATTAATGAAGGAAGGATGAAATAAATATTTACTAGGATATAAAAACACTACAACAAAAGGTGTCCATGTATGCCAAGTGATTTCATTGGATTTTGAATGAATTCATTAGTTGTAATGAATGAATACTAGTGAAAAAGTAGTGAATTCACTAGTCTAGTGAACGGGGACTAGTGAACTGCACCCACATTTTGTGGTAGTGAAAGTTACAATTGAAATGATACATCTTAAGATATTAAAGATACAACCTTTAAGTTGTGGAAGTATAAATAGAGATAAGTTGAAAAACAAGCTAAGTGAAAATTAGACAATAGAATAGAAGAACCTTAAGGTAATTGAAGCCTAGGGGGGGGACACTAGTTAAAAATAAATAGAAAATACGTGAGTAAAAATATAGGGTGCAATATATTGGTTGTTGGGTCAAAATTATAAGTTAATTGGTTAAAAATAAGGTACATTTTATTCAAATAATCAATTTAATTATAATATAGGTTACATGTAATAATATGAAATAATGGATTATAATTAATATAGGGTGGCTTTAATATTTATATATTAAAATAATAATAATAAGGTGATAAAAAAATGGGTTGGAAAATCATTTAACACCCCCTTAAAAATGGTCATTTGGCGCACATAGATCCCAAATTTTACACTAAGTATCCCCTTGGGAATTGAAGCTTCTATTTCATAATGCATTCAACATTCAATGATTTGATTCTATATAATTTCCAACCTGGTATCAGAGCAAAACATAAATTCAAATTTACTTCAGATTATAATGCATGAAGTATAATGTTATGATTTACAATTAAATGTGAGAGGAATCATTAATAAGAATGTAATCCATAAATAATAGCATTGACCTTAATCACATTCCTAAGTTTGATGGGACATATTTTCATGCGTGGAAACATAGATTAACATTACTACTCAAAATAGAGAAATTATGGACTTTTGTAGTAGGGACAAAAGTAAAACCAATGACTCCAACAACAACATAGATTGTTGGAAGAACGCTGATACTTCCAATCATAAGAATTAGAAGTATTGTTCATTGGCAAGAGAGATAATTTCTCATTATTCATAATGAATAATTTTTTGGATAATAATGTTGTATCCCATGTACAATCAAGTACATAAACCTATGATGTTCATGATTATTAAATTATATGAATCTAAAGATGTAATTACTAAAATGTACTTAAGAAACAAACTTTAAACATTGAAGATGGGTGAAAATGAAAGTGTCACAAAACACATACACACATTTAGGTCATTATTAGAATAATTATTTGCTATTAAATCACTAATGGTAAATGAAGATGTTGTAAAATCTTTGATGGGAAACATGCCCATAAATTACCAAAACATTTATAAATTCACTTAAAAGGTAGTCCAATTTATCTATGCAATCATTGATTACTGATCTAATAGAGGAGCAAATTTCAATGAAAATTTTAGTTCCTACAATATTTAAATTAGCTTTGTATGTAGGTAAGAAACCCACATATAAAAAACCAATGTCAAGGATAGAATACAAAAACCATGGAGAAAGTAACTAAAAAATCTAAAGAGGAGAAAATCAACTAGATTGGAATCAAAAGAGAAAGGATTTCAAGATGGAACATTTTTTTTATAAAAAGCCTGGACATTTGACTAAGGAAAAACATAAAAGAATTGTGGTTGAATCAAAACAAAAAAAACATTGCAATTGAAAGCAAACACTTATATGGAGCAACATTCAACACAAACAAATGTAAAGATTCAACATGGTATGTGGACATAGGAGCCACACAACACATGGCATATGACCAAAATACATTCATGACATACAAGGAATGGTCAAAAGGACCAATTGTATACTTGGGAGCTGATACAATTCAACATATACTAGGACAAGGATCTATTGCAATACAACTTTGTGATGGAGAACAAAAGGAGGTACCTAATGTATTCCATGTACTAGGCCTCATGAAAATTTTGTTTTTTGTCAAACAATTTTGTCTAGTTGGAGGAGAAATGAATATTTAAAAAAGGCATTGCAACGTCAAGAATTCAAAAGGAATAGTATTTGCAACTTACAAAATGGAGAATGATCTATATAAATTGGGGACTGCAATATAATGCAACCAATTACTACCATGCCTACAATCTTAAACACTAATAAAACCAATTTGTGGCACCACAAACTAGGTCAAATAAACCAAGCCCGAATGCATCAAATACAAACTAACTCCATGGTAATAAGGTTAGACTAGATAGATGTCCAAACATTAATTTTATGTAAAACTTGCATTTCAAGAAAACAATATAAAGAGAAATTCCCCATAGAAGGAGGCACAAGAACAATTGATTTACTACTTGTCATATACATATTGACATATGTGAACCATTGCAAACTACAACACAAAGTGGTTATAAGTATTTTATCACCATCATAGATGATTTTTCAAGATACATAACAATTTATTTGTTCTAACATAAGTTTCAAGCATTTGATCAATTTAAACAATACAACACATTAGTGGAGAATCAACTTAATAAGAAAATAAAGATTTAAAGGTTGATGGGGTTGGTGAATATACATTTGGTGAATTTAATCTTTTCTATCAAGGGCATGGGTCCAAAAACAATTCATTGTAGTAGGCACACCACAACAAAATGGCGTGTTTGAATGAAAGAATAGGACCTTAATAAGAGCTTTGTACTTTTTATGTTACATCATGCCCAATCACCTAAAATTTTGTGTGGGAAACTATTATGATTGCCAATTATTCACAAAACAAATCACCAACAAAAGTTTTGAACAATAATAAACCCCAATAGAAATGTGGATATGATTCAAACCTAATGTTTCACATTTAAGAACTTTTGGTTGTAAGGCCTATGCACTAATCCAACAATATGCTAAAAAGAAATTTGATTCACACACTACATAATGTAAATTTTTGGGTTATAGTGAACAATCAAAAGGTTATAAATTATTAACAAAAAAATATCAATAATCATATCAAAGGATGTAATATTTGAAAAGATGGGGTTTTGATTCAATGGGAACTACTAGTGAAGAGTATGATTCCCAATTAGAAAAAGAATAACTATTACATGATCCATATTTCTTCAAACAATATCCTACTACCAATCATCAACAAACTCCACTTAATTTTAATGAACAAAATAAGGCCAATGAAGAAATGTGGGGGGGGGCAGGGGGGGATCCCTTGGTAGATGAAAGACAATCATCTTTAAACATTAATTCCACATCTCAAGAACCAAGTACACTTATTCTAAGTCCATATATTCTTGAAAAAAATAACACGCAAATAAAAGAAGTTCCATGTTCATCATCATTACGAAAATTTGTTAGAAATAAAAATCCACTTTATAGATTGATAGCAAATATTAAAGGTAGGTGACGCACCCTCAGGCTCATTGATGGACTCAAATGTGAGTCCAAACAAAAAACAACGAAAGAATAAAGAGTCAGGGCACGTTCCCTGGCTCACAACACTTTGAGGGGTAGAGGGGCGTGTTGGAGCTCCGGGATGGGATTAGGAAAAGTGACAAGCATCAACTACTCATACGGACCTGCACAAAACCAACACAAGGTGGTTAGTGCATAGTTGGAGCACTTTTGGTGCTAGGATGAGCCACATGCAACTTGGACTCACAAAACTCACCACGGCCCGGACTTGAGGGAAGCCACCACCTTCCCCCTTATAGTATACTTTATGCCTTTCCACGAGGCCCACATCCAAATGGCTTTTTGTCATTCGGGACTCCCAAATGGGAGTCCCGAAATTGCCAAAGTTGGGACTCTCGCGACTTTGGAGCCCCATAACTTTGTGTGCAAACCTCTGATCGAGATGAAGTCTGAAGCAAAGTTGTAACCCTCTTCGAAATCTTTCCAACGGTATGTTGCACGCCACCTGCATGCAAGGAAATCAGGTTGAAACCCAACTTTAAGTGGTCGGGAGTCAAACTGCCAATTTGACTCCCGACCTTTATTTTGGCCATAACTTGTGTTTCATATATCCAAATGGGTTATACGAACCCATTTTAGACATCTAAGTTTCAATAGATTTCTAATGATATAATGAAATCCTCGAGCCATTGGGTTTTGGCCCTTGTAATCACTCTCTGAACATTTGAGAGTCCATCGGGACTCCAACTCCCAACATGGGAGTTCACTTGGGATGTGAGGGTTCTTTCCCTCACACTTTTTTGCACTCCGAGGGGCATGAGAATGTGACTCCCGGGCTTAGTCTTGATCCGTACCCTTGCAAGCCCCTTTTGCCTTGGTCGTGAGCCCAAGGCTAGGGTTGCGACAGTAGGAAACTATAGAGAACACTTGTAGTTCAAACATCAATCAAAGAACATGATACACTACAAGAAGCATTATGAAGATCTGATGCAACACTTTAGCAATAAGCAATTGAATTCGAACTAGATTCATTTAAAAAAAACAAGACTCGGACAATAACTAATAGAAAGTTGGTGGGATGCAAATGGTCATTTAAAATGAAACTGAAGGCAAATGGAAGTGTGGATAAATACAAGGCAAGGTTAGTAGCAAAGGGATATTCACAAGTTTTAGGAATTGATTACAATGAAACTTTTTCCCTTATTGTGAAATTAACATCCATCAAAATAATACTTGCGCTTACTACACAATTTGACACAAAGTTTAACAACTTGTTGTGAAGATTGTTTTTTTTTACTGGAGTCATACAAGAAAACATATACATGGAGTTTCTAGAAGGAATACAAAACGGGAGAAAACATGGGATGGTTTGTAAGCTGAACAAAACCCTCTATGGACTCAAAAAATTGTCTAAAGCTTGGTACCAAAGGTTTGATGATTACTTGGTGTTAATTGGATTTACAAAAAATTCAACTAATTCAAATGTGTACATATTAAAGAAAGATTCAAGCTACATGATTTTGGGAATTTATGTGGATGACACAATCTTAACAAGTAACAATTTGATATTCTAATAAGAAGTTAAGAAATTGTTGGAAACAAAATTTGAAATGACAAATATGGGGGAAATTCATTTATGCCTTGGAGTTCAAATTATAAGAGATAGAATCAAAGGTTGGATTAAATTATCACATAAAAAAAATTTATTTGGAATATTGCATAGGTTCAAGATGGAAAATAACAAGCCTATCTCAACACCCATGGAAGTACAAAACAATTTAACAAAAATAAATAGTGTAAAATCTAAGCATGAAAGATCTTCAATGAAGGAAATGCCTTACCCTCAAGCTATTGGTTGTTTGATGTATGCTATTGTCAATATAAGAGTTGATTTAGCCATTACTATTGAGTCACAATATCTATCAAACCCTAGAGTAAAACACTAGCAAACTTTGAAGAGAGTACTAAAATACATAAAAGGAAGTTTGCAAATTGGCATAAAATGCAAGAAGTGCAAGGATGGAAAAAACTTACTTGGATTCTTAGATGTTGATTGGGCAAGTGATGTTGATATTCAAAAATACACATTTGGGTGTTGTTTCATGTTGGATGGAAGTGTTGTGAGTTGGTCAAGCAAGAAACAAAAGTTAGTTGCTTTATCAAACACTAAATTAAAGTATATGGCACTATCAAAAGCAGTTGTAAATTGTGTTTGGATAAGAAGATTATTATTTGATTTGGGATTTGCACAAGAGAAATCTACAACTATCACTATAGTAAAACATAACATCCATGACTAGGACATATTGTGACTACTATCCAAACCTAGTCATGGAGTGATATGGCCCGCTCATATGTGATTTTAGTCATAATTATAGGACTTTTAGTCTCATATGACTATGATATTATAACTACATGACTAATAATCATGAAAGGTAGCTAGGTTAAATATGTACATGGGTAAGTTAAACAAACTAGGCTAAGTAAAAAGGTTAAAAAATCTAGGTAGACCTTAAGCAGGCCTAGATAGACATATTAGGTCCCAACTCACCCCTAAATATAGGTTTAGGTGGATTTAAATTATTCTTAATAAGTAGCCTTTAAATAGGCCTAGGTATATATTATAATATGAATTAATCTAAACCTAGTTTAATTTAGTTCAATCCCAGTTTAACCTAATTTAACTTAGCTACTTAAGGTTAGTTTACTTCAAGTAACTTAGTTTATTTTAAATAACCTTATTTATTATAATTTATGTTATTTTAGCTTAATTCACCATTTTTTAACATATGTAACTTAATTTAGTTTAATTTAGTCAAGTGTACCAACTTTAACAACCTTTACATTTCACCAAGTTTAGTCAAATTTACTCAAATTTAATCAAATTTAACCATGTTTAGCCTAAGTGGCTTAATGTAATTTGATTTCACCAATTTTAACTAAAGTTTTTATAGGTCTAGCCAAATTTATTCAATTTCAGCAATAATTAACCAAATTTAATTAAAACATTTCTAGGTTTAGCCAAATTTAGCCAAAATCATTTAGTTTAGCTAAATTTATATTTGTTTAACCAAGCTTTTAAAAGTTTCACCCAAGTTTATCAAAATATAAGAAAATTTATCCTAGTTCACCCAAAATAACCTATTTAAGCCTTATTTACTTTAACCAAAATTAACCAACTTTAGTTTTAAACAAGCCAAGTTTAATCAAAATGTTGTAATTTAATTAAAAAAAATTTGGTGAACCAAAATAACATAGTTCAGCAAATTTATGTGACTTTAGGTAAATTTAGCAAACTTTTACCAAATTAATCCATGGGTTTAGGCTTCATAAATTACAACGTATTAAATTTATTTTTAAAAATTAAAATGATTAAATATAATTAAAAATTTTAAAATTATAATTTCATTAATGTATATAAACATATTTTGATCAATATAAAATTATA
>Ga0209611_10010802_pt1 | contig 13350 bp, 7 predicted proteins | sample S1TSphgellanicum_3_FD_187693 | JGI IMG/M metagenome (GOLD analysis project Ga0209611, IMG submission 187693) | Host-associated microbial communities from peat moss isolated from Minnesota, USA - S1T2_Fc - Sphagnum magellanicum MG (SPAdes) (version 2) | ecosystem: Host-associated > Plants > Peat... | reverse complement strand
AGTTTCTATGGTCTCCTTTCTTATGATTGCAAAAGCATGTGAGTTACTAATTCACATGTGCACTTCTGTGCACAAGATCAGTACAAAATCATGACTAGATATAAACTCCCATGTGCTTTCCTTTGCTTGCTTGCTTGCCTTTGATGCTTACCATTTGTAATTCACACTTTCAGAGACTTTCCCAAGTGAGTGATCATCCTTTTGGGTGGCAAAGAGGGCGTTCATCCAGAGTCCGGAGACTACTTTCTTCCAGACTTTTCTTTTAGAATAACACTCCGCAGTCTAGTATGCATCCATTGATGATAAATTGAAAGTTTCTTTGGTTTAACATTTCCTAATCTTTAATCTTTCTTTCCCAAAATTTGACATCATTTTTTTTGTGACATGCATCTAGCATACTTTGTCTCCTTGGCTTGCAAAGGTGAAGGGGGGTTGATTGAGTAAACCATATTGACTTGCACAAGGTTAGGATCGAGAATAGGGCCGTTGTAGGAATGAGGACCTGGCATGAGGGCAGGTGTCAAGCACAGAACACAAATTCCTAGAATCACCATATTCAAGGTCCTTAACCATGGTCAAGATCTGGGACTCAAATTTCTAGATTCGCCCTATTCAAGGTCCTCAACCACGGTAAAGATCTGTTAATGCAAATTTCTAGAATTGCCCTACTCAAGGTCCTTAACCATGGTAAAGATCTGGTAACACAAATTTTTAGAATCACCCTATTCCACATCCTTAACCATGTTAAAGATCTGGTAATGCGAATTTTTAGAATCACCCTCTTCAACATCCTTAACCACGGTGAAGATCTGGTAAAATTTTAAAGGGGTGCAATTTTGTTTGAGAAGGAGAGAGGGTACGTAACCCCTCATCCACCATCCTCAATAAGGATAGGATAGTGAGGTGCCATCCACATACACTAAGCAAATTCTTACAATGTAATTAATGGACCATTCCACCATCACTTAGCACTAGACAGGTGTAGTAATTGTAATGGACAAATTTACAAATACTCAATAAGAAAAAAAAATCTCAAAAGAATTGACTACCATAGTTGAAAAGGTTGAACTTTGAACCTAAGAACCTACACTCAAAAGAAGAGATCCTTAACCAATGCACCACACTTTCACACTTTTTTATTTCATAAACTTGAGATATTATGTAGCATCATACCATACATATTTGAAGTTGTCATCATACAACAATTTACAATAAAATAATTTTTCAGAAAATAATTTCCTCATGTTCACCAGCTGCAGGCATATATATATGTATGTATGTATGTATGTATGTGGCACTTTTTCATTGAAAACTGAGCTAAAATTTAGTGCAGGCCCCTGCACTAAATTTAGGGCCATACCACCCTCATCATCCATCCCTCCATCCATTCATCCATCCTTGAGTTTCCTGACTTACATCTCCAGAGTTGCCTTGAAGAAGTGTAAATGAGCTTGAAGAAGGCATAATGAAGACAACCCAGTTTCTTTGAAACTGCAAAGTGTCAGAACCTGAGGCATGAAAACTTAATGAGCATAAATGGGAAGCTCCAAGGGGGGCATTTAAAGCCTTCACCCTTCATATCCCTGCATTGTCAGATATGTCTTCAAAGTTCTTGTACCCTACCTGACTCTTTCTTAATAATAGTTGTTGTTGCACTCTTGGCTCCTTCACTCCTAGTAATGTTAATAACTATAATATAAAGGCCAATCCCATTTAAAATTTGGGTTTTCTTTTACACTTTCACCACCTCCTGAGTCCTGAGGAGTCCTTGGCAGTAGGGTTTTTGCTTCTAATCATGAGGGAACACTTTGCAGGGGCTGCAGTTGGCCAACTTCTTCATCTGTAGCCTCTTCAATTTCCCTAATTTCTGTCCACTGTGTCAGTTCGCTCTTGCACAAGCTCTGACTAAATAAATAAAGGCAAAACACCAAGGCAAGGGAACAAGAGAAGAAAAAAGAAAGTATTGCGAGTCCAAACAAAAGAACACACTCGAAAGCTCAGAAATGCACAATGGAGAGCCATAAGAGAAGAAATCAAGAAACCTAAGACCTCAACCCATCACTAGCAAGTTGTGCAAGAAGATAGGCAAAAAACTTGGGACGACACCAAACCTAGAAGAGGCTTGAGTACTAGCATCTAACAAGAACCATATCCCTCCCCCCATCTCACCTCCCTTAAGCTCCTTGATTTCTTCAGCTATGATGTGAATTGGGAAATTAAATTAACCAATTTGTGTGCATTGGAATGTAACAACACTGACACCCTAACATCAAGCAATTTTTTATCTATATGATCAAACACTTTATTTGCATGAATATTATACGTCAAACCCATGACCGAACATATTTAGAGTATCCTTGGTTGAAATCTCTTAAATTGTCAAAGAGAATTGTCTCTCACCATGTGCTTGTTCAAGGGGAACTATTCAAGCATTCATTGATGAGGGTGAATTCAATGATAACCATAGTTACCCTACTGAATCCACCTCCCATTGTCAAGATGGAAAGTACTCTCCTCACCCAAATAGTTCGGGTTCTTATGCAAAAAGATGCAAAATCCGCCCACTATTTGAGTGGGTTCCCACTATTTCTAAGGGTTGTACCTCCCCCAACCCTAGATGGAGGCACATCCAACCCTAGATGGAGGCACATTGCACCCCCCAGATCCAAGGACACCCACCAGACTCACAAATGCCAGTCACCTTTCCTTCAAAACCAGTTATACAAGTGCGAAGATATTGTGACTTGGTCGAGGTTGTATTATTTCTCAACGCACTTTGAAAGAACCCACACCTCGCAATTTCAGGTGAACATAAAAACCCTTACACCCATAATTTGATCAATCAAATTAACTGCAGTTGTAAAGCAGGTGGGTGGAAGACATGGAATTAGTAAAAAGCCTTAGTAGTGTAATATTTCATTTGTGCCCCCATTAAAGACCAAATTATGGCTATGGTCAACTTATCTTGGGGGGTGTAACTTCTAAGGTAAGTTTTGGGTATTTAAACCAAAGGTTCAAAATTTTGTTAAAACTGAATTTAGATTTGAATCATGAACTCGACTTTTGTTAAAATTGAAACCACCTAGAAGGTTTTTAAACTTGGATTGGGTTGCAAATTTAAAATACATCCAAATTCTCTAATCATATAAGTAGAAGGATTTTTAAAAGTTCAACAACTAAACCCTATTTTTAGGTTGTGATGATTCAACTTTGGGCGATCCTTTCAGGATAAATTATAGTTGTTTTGATTGTATGTTGCATCACTGGGTTTGTACTATTTTGTAGTTCTAATTCAAAGAATCAAAATGCGCATCGATGAACTAATGTGAGATGGCTACCATCCAATTGGCTGCACTCTTGAATGAACTAGTTGTCAATTTGTCGATTCCCTTTCTCCAAAAAAAACAAACCAAAAAAGTCACTCTTGCCATTTTATCGAAAGGAAAAAAAGTGGGCCTCTTCAATGGCTGTTGACTCATTTCATTGGTTGTAGGATTTCTTTTTCCTACCTATGTTTCTCACCAATTTTTTTTTGCAACTAATACCCCACTTCCATTGGCATGATACCTATTTAAGCAAGCTAATAGTTTTAACTAGGCGCAATATTGTAAATCAAATTAAACTTGGTTTTAAATCAAACCAAACTCCAAATTTTTGGGAAGTCTTTGGAAACAAAAGGTTTATAAATTTAAAACATTATTTTCAAAATCACAACAAAAAAAACTCTCAAACAAAAACCAAAGGTTCTATTCAAAATCAAAAACTAAACAAAACTAATGTGAACATGGATTCTTCACTCATGGAACCTACTTTTCATATGGGCAAATAAACTTATGGAAAATTTGAAACTTCCATACATCAAGTTTTTTTATTTGAGTTTAAACATTCAATTCATTGCATAATGGCTTTGTGCAAATAAGTTCAAATTGTTTGCTTTATCATTAGACTTAGAATTTTTCTAACATCACCTACACATCAGTTTAAGTTTGTGATAAAATTTTAATCCATTTGATGCATAATCTCTTCCCTATAAGACTATGTAGCCACCAATGTTGGGCAAGTGTTATTATTTTTCAATAACCACATACCCCCAATTTTTTCAATTTATTTTTTCAAAGGACTTGGATAATTTTTGGTTTTTTTTTTAAATTGATGCTTTCACAACCAATTCTTACTTTTGTCATAGTAGTCAAAGTAATATTTAAATGATTCTTTAACATTAATTTATGATTTAAAATATTCCAATACTAAATTTATTTTAAATAATTTTTTTTTGAAAGGCTTTGTAATATATTACTATATAACACACATCTTGAACTAGCTACTTAATCTAACCACACATCTTGAACTAGCTACTTAATCTAACCAATTGCACAATTCAAAGCACCCCAGGTACATAAGCTTTTTCAATTCCAATCTTAAATTCTCATAAACACAATTGGAAAAGTTATAGAAAGTCATCAACATATTTTGTCCTCCTCCTTCATCTCCTTAAATTTCCAAATCCTAGCTCCACCTTCCTAACTTTACCATAGCCTTAACATCCTTTCAATTCCGATAAATAATTTTTTAAATAGTCCTCCATGCGTTTTCACATGTAAGCACCAAACCCTAATAAGGTAATATTCGTAAGAAGGTTCCCCAAAACAATCTAAAACTCCTCAAGCAAGAACATCATGCTAGTGCATAAATAAAAAAACAATAAAATCTTACAAAGAGAAGGAAGAAAAATCAACCATTTTAGGAAGAAGCTCTTTTGTTTTTCTCTTCCCCTTCTACTTCCTAACTCTCCATTCCTAGAAAAACCTTACTTACTTATATCTTCCATTCCTCCATTTTCCTTGAATAGGTTTCTTCGTGAGGATTCATCTTGAATCACCATCACTATCACCCTTGCCCTCCATGGTGCCTCCACTTTCACTTCAAATGTAACTCCCCATGAGTGTAACTTTGGGAGGTTGCCCTTTATCAATTTCCATTTTCTTACTTGTTGATGATGTGCCAAACACCATTCAAAGTTTCACAAAACCCATCATCACACCTTCACTTTTCATTTTCGAACATTTCACAACTCACCCAACACCTCAAAGTGTTATGAGAGGTCAAGAAGGAGACTTTCACAACTTAGCTTCAAGAAAAAACCATCACCCACCCTCTTCTCCTAAATTAAACCTACTTATCAAAAGATTTTTAGAAGCCCCTTCCCCCATTGCTACCCTATTTAATGCACTTGGCCAGTCTAAGGTCATAATAAAACCTCAATAAAACAAACCATATTTTGTCTTACTTTCATTAATCCACAAGCCTCTTAACTTATCCATGCCATTTTTCCCCCTTAACCTAGGTGGGATAAAAACAAGTTGTGTTAAACCCCCTTTAGACAAACTAAAGTATCTTCCTTTCTTCCTATCAACTTTTATTCGACTTGAACCACTAAAAAAAACTTTGTTTTTTGCAACCAAGAAATCTACGAATATAAGTTCTATATGATTATATGTTTGACTTTAATCATAAACTATTACTTTGAATCCTATGGGTAAAGAGTCATAATCATATATGAATGAAGCATGTGATTAATAAACAATGAGGTGCAAACAAAATAGAAGGTGTTAATTTTCATTGTTTTTATTTCATCTACATGCCTCCATGATTGATGACAAAATGATATGGACATCCAATTGTCATTACAATGATTAAAAACAATTACAAGTCATTTGATATGAAATAGACAAACCTACCCCCCAACTACCTATGTACCTACCTATTTACCTACCCACCTACCCACCTACCCACCTACCCACCAATCCACTTATTTAGCTACCCACTCACTCACCCACCTACCTCTTACCTACCATCCTACAACTCACTTACTACCTACTTCATAATCTTGTAATGATATGAAATAAAAATATGAAATAAAAAACTAGATAAAAATTAAACACATTTTGATAGTGTAATGCATTAGTAAAGATTTAATTTATCATTGTGAAGGTGAAAGGTTCAATTCCTAATACTTACAACTTATGTGCATTCTTAAAGGGTTAGGATAAGTAGGCTAGACTAAGGTAGTTCGGTAGGTAGGTATGTTACATAGTTTAGGTTAAATAGGTTAAACTACCATCTACCTACTTGCATTTTTCAACCTACCTAAACCTATTACCTACCTACCTATTAAAAAAAAATTTACTAATAATCCAAAAAAAAAAATCTAAGTATAAATTCAATTAATCAAATGGTCCAATGTCTGCCAATTGTATTATAGTCATTCATGACATAACACCTCAGTAGTATATATGACTTGTCCATTATAACTATAGGATGAAAAGTGTCACGTCAAACATTTAATGACTTCTTGTTTTAAACATTTTTTTCTTCATGACTAAAGGCCCCCTTCAATCATATAATGTTCGGTATGACTACAAAATTAGTCATATATGAAATCATAAATTTAAGAATTTCTTCTACTGAACCTTTGTTTTATTATCCAATAAGACAATTTTCTTTCCTAACAAAATAGGGTTAAGTTAATTTGTGCCCAACAATTTGTACATATTCACTTCATCATGAACAATGCCATGAGCAAACACACAAAGGAAGGGAGAGAACAAAAAGCCATCATGAATAACACCACAAACATATACAAAAAGGAGAAGAAAAACAAAACCATTGCAAATAACACCACAAATAATAGCTAAAAGATGAGAGAAAATAGAAAACCGATTAAAGAAACACCAATAACAAAAGCACGAAGGAGGGGAAGAGATGGAAAACCATTGCAAGCATTCCACCAACAAAAACACAAAAGAAGGAAAAAAATAAAAAACCACAACAAGTGAAACACAAGAAAGAATAAAATATAACCATTATGAATAATAGCATGAACATAAATATGGAAAAGGAAAATGATGGGGGCCCAATGGGAGTGGTTAAGCTTTTTATTCAACTAAAAAGCCACTCCCCATAAGACACCTATTGCACCTCCATTCATTAACAACTTGAAACTTTAACATTAAACCTACCACAATGTTTACTTTATTTATTTTATGTAGCCTATAACCTAAATTCTAGGGTAGGAATCCTATGTCCCTACACCTTACACCTAATTTGAAAATTGGAACTAGCTAGGGTTACTAATATAACCTACCTAGAATTTTTAATGGATTTTAAGAGAACTGAATTTTTTATAACTTGAAAATTGGTTATCAGTTTAGGAACCAATCAAATTGAACCCTTCCTAAATATGAAACATTTTTTAATACCCACCCAATATTGATTTCAACTTGTTACCCATATTGTAATATAAAGGTAACTTCAACAATAATTATATTATTCACAAAATTTTCAAAAATAATAATAAATATTTCAAACCTTAGAACTAACAAGTGTTCAACTTGTAGTTTTTCATATATCAAATGCAAAGGTTGAAGAATTTTTTCTAAGGATGAAACTAAAGTAGTCAAAAGATCATTTGGCAATCATGGGCATTTAGACACTCGAACACCTAGACACCATGATTTGTTGTAACATGTTTCGTAATTCCTATTATGGCCAACACAAACCATGGGTTCATATACCTTGGGGCTAAAGATTTGAATAACAAATGTTACCATGCATGTTGTTGCTTAAGGTTTTTTATTACATCTACTAGCAATTATGGACAAGTTATTCACGCCTACATTGTTCAATGAAAAAACATCACATCCACACATGTGACATTAAGTTTGAACAAGTGTATAATGAATTTCACTTGTACATTCTTGATTCATGTTGCATCTTTTTGTTGTTGTTGTTATTGTTGTTGAATCTAATACAAATTGATGTTGTTTATGTTGAATTCATAGTTTGAATGTCCCTTACTACTACCTGATCTCTTATGCAAGGATCAATTCCCAAGGTAGTATTTTAGCCATGCATAATCAAAATTTGTGGAAACTTTAAAACAAAGGAAACAATTCAAAAAAAATTTAAAAGAAAACAACAATGGTTTTGTGGCTTGTCCATGGAAGAAATAATAAACACATGAAGTATGATTTCTAGGTTAATGTTATTGAATTCAACATCCATTGCAATGTGTTTAGGTCATCATGCTTGGACACCATTAAAGTGTTAAAAATTATAAGATATGTTTGTTCTTCATTTGTCAAAAGCAATCTTGCAATGACCTTGCATAACAACTATATTTGCCTTCATTTTTTTATGATGGTGTACACAACCAAAAAAAAAACTTAATAGTAGCTTTTGTAAAAAAAGATAACTTATGGGGTTTTCATTTTGGTGGTTTAAATTCACAAAGGTTTAAGAACTTTTTTTGGAAATAAGAGTAGCAACTAATGAGCTTCTAGTTGATTGTGTGCAAGTGTAAGGTGGTTTACTAAGATCCCACAAATGTGGCACTTATGGCAAAACTATAAACAACCAACTTGAGGGGTCCAAATAACCTTGCACATGTAGCCATCAATAGACAAACTCGAAGTATTTAGCTATTGGTGTGTTCTGTGTTTTGCAAATATTTTTCATGATAGTTGAAGTGTCTTTTATAGAGGACTAAATTGGACATTAATGTTTACAACATCCTCAATGTTAGCTATTGTTGTAAATAATGGTTTTATGGTATTTTCTTCCATGGCAACCGCTTGCAAATCCACCTCCCAAGCCTTCATCAATCCAACCTTTTCTCACACTTTCACTATCATGAATTTTTTATCCTTCATTTCTAACCAAACATGATGCAACCATTCACAAATTTGAGGTTTTAAGTTACTCATTTAAAAATCAATTTGTATATCCGTTCCATATCAACTTGCTCCTTGATCACTTCTACCATCCAAGCATTGAAAGCCTTTTTGAATGCATGTTTGATTGGGCATTAAAAAATCACATCATTTAGTTACAAGGCATTTGTTCAATTGGCAAGTACAAAAACCACCAAAATGTTAACATATTTTTTGTCCATCCATTCCAAAAAGTTTTTAGTCTTGTGAACAACCCAATAGTTAAATAACCATAACATTTTTTTCATTTTTTTGCAACTTCAATGCTTGGATTTGATACCTGAAATGAGGTATCATGATTTTCTTCACAAATTGTTTGGTAGTTTGCAAATTGAACTAGTGGTTCTCAATATGGGTAAGGTCCCACATACCCAAATTTTGGCATGCATGTTGTTTTCCTTTTGTTATTGGTGGCAATGTTTTCAATGTAGTTCCTATAAAAATAATTTGAAACAAAAGTAAAATTCCATCTACAAATGAAGAAATCACTATAATGACTTGCATTTTATTTTCAACTTTAAGTACATGAACTTGTTTATTGTCTTTGCTTTCTCATGTGTGTTTTCTGATTGTAAGTACCAAATGTATCCCAATCTAAACATTATGGGGAATCAGTAAAACCAAGTCAATAGGAGCCGATTTTGGCGTAACCAGTTTTTGATTTTGATGTTCATAAGTTTTATAAACTAAATTAATGTTGAAAGTATATGTTGTATTATGTGAATCCCTTTCTAATATATTAATTTAGTATTTAATAAAATTTGAAAGGTAATCCAATAAATATAGAATACCTTTCAGCACATTTTTAAGTCTATAACTAGTGTTTTTCAGCACAATGAAACAATGTAAAAACATTGTTTAAGCACTATTGTTTAACACTATTTCAAGATTTTTCATCCAACCTTGTGTTGCCACATCATCTTTTTAAAACTAATCATAGTGATTCAGGAATTTGTCGTTGGCTCCTATTAACATGCTATTACCCGAATGTTATATACTTTTGCGAGGCATGTTACACAATAAACCATGAATGTCCTTGTTCCATTAAGTTCATTAGTAAATTACTGGTTGTTGTGGACACCAAAAAAATTCAATTCATATAATTTTTCATGAACTAGGAGGTTTATTATCTTGTGATTTTGAACCCACTAGGTACATCATGGAACACATTAGGAGCAAATGATTTGATCGTTCCACCATAATTTGGGTTGTAGTACTAATGTTGTTAAAAGATACCCAACTACTCCTATTTTTTGAAACATGTCAACAACATAATCCTTTAGAACTATAGGGTAATTTTCTAATACATCCATGTGTTAAATTTGGAATATTGAACCTAACCTTACAACATGACTTGAAATGGGTTTGAATTCTCATAATGACTTCATTTGTCAAGCTTCTCATAAACATTAGGGCAATTTGGCTTACCATAATTAAGTAATCTTTAAATAGTGTAAAACATCAAATTTCTTACCATGATATTTCTTCATATCAACTATGATAGATGACCATAAATTTGGTTTAAACCAATTTTGGTAATGACCACCTCATTTGTTGATTTCAACCCGGTGTGTGGATCTTCATCTTCCTCTTGCTTGATGGCTTGATTTGCTTGACACTATTACCAACTTTTTTGGTTGTTCAATAGGTTGCTTCTACAATAAAATTTGTTTCTCTTTCTTTTCTTCAACAACTACATCCAAGAAATTACTCATGCTTTGGTGCAACCCCATGTTCCTCTCTTGAAATAGGTTGATAAAGGTCTGTCAACAATCTTTGCCGTTTCTTATCACAATCCATGGCAAACCAAATTACAAGTATCGTGTCACTCAGAATTCACTACGATGCAAGCTAAAACAATGAAAAATGGATATGAATCATAAAATTTCTTTATGAATATACTGAATCAAACATATCAAATTATTGTAAACCTCAAAGATATATATAGATGTGCTAGATATAAATGAAATGAACATACTTGAAAAAAATTTAAATCTAGCATACACAATTGTTATAAATCATAGAGGTTTATTGCTAGAAATAAAGAAAAAAACATTATAAAGATCAAGAAAGCAAAAGATTAAGAAAAAAGTAGGCACCAAGTTTTGAGAATAGGTAGGGTACTGAGGATGTGAACAATTATAATTTGAGGATGAAAAAATAAGCATTCTTTCATCCAAGTCAAAAAAAAAAATTAAAAATTAAAACATGTGTGTGTGTGTGTGTATATATATATATATATATATAATCATTTTTGGTCAGTGTGAACCAGTGTCCAAAACTAATAAGCCATGTCCTTCCCAATCCTCATAAATAAATAAAATAATTAATAATTAATAATTAAATATCTCATAGGTATCATTAAGGACCTACAATGTGAGGTAGGTACTAGGTACTCATTTACATTACCTTACCTGGTATTTACTCTCTTCACCTATAAAATCAGGAAAAAAAAAAACCAAGGCATCACAAGCATGTTGGCCTTTACCAATAGATAAAATGTTATGCATCTACCTACTGTGTTCACACTCTCAACACCCAAAAAAATCCGTTTCAATCTAAACAGTCTAAACACTTTCACCAAAAAAACCAGTTCACCGAATGTGAAACTGGTTTCAATAAGGTAAAACTTCCAAAAGTTGGATCAAATGCGATAATAGTCTGTGCCCCAGGGCCCAACAAAGATTGAGTAAATAAATAAATAAATAAAGGAAAAATACTTGGCAAGGGAAAACAAGAGAAGAAAAAAAAAAAAAAAAAAAAAAAAAAACAAAAAAAAAAAAAAAAAAAAGAAAAGGAAAAAAAAAAAAAAAAAAAAAAAAAAAAAAAAAAGGTCAAAGTCCAAATAAAAGATAATAGATACCCGAATGCACACAACACACTCAAAAGGTGATAATACTTGCATAGATGATAACCCTAAACCCTAAACCCTAAAAATAGGTGATAATAGATCCAATGCATGCTTAGCTAATAACCCTAAACCCTAAAAATCATATGAGAGTAGCATATTTATATACCTATTGATCTATTATGTGAATAAAATGAATCTCAAGAGGCCTTAATTTTTTTGCGCAAATAAGATATTGGTCTTATGGTGCATTCACACTTGATGTTAAAGAAATGTTAAATGTAAAATCTAGGTGGCATCCTATGTGGCACCCAATGTTAAATGGGCGATATTCAAGATATGAAAGTAGAATTTGGCAATATTCAAAATATGAAAGTAGAAAAATCTTAAGAACCCTTTCATGTTGTATGCAATTGTGATAATTTTTGGTGGTTATAAAAATAATTAAAAAATTAATGGCAAAAGAACTCAAAGAAAAAGGAAATTTGTGACAAAATATTCCTTAACCAAAAATATTTTTCACACAATGGTGAAAATTTGCCACCAAAAGAAATCACTAACTCTCACCTATAGAATTACATTAGTGTGAATAGTGCAATAAGAGGGGGCAATTTGGACTAGGTTTTCCATAGGCATTTAACCCCTAGAAGAGCACAAGTTTGCATGCCTATGAATTGGCATTCAACTAGTTTAAATAGTTTCCTTTCCTTTGTAGTGAAGTATTGTACATTTGCAGCTCAAAGTTTTAGCCAAATATATTTAGCCAAATTTGATGATATTCAAAAATATGAAAGTAGAAATTCTTTTGGTGATTTTTAAAAAATATATATGATTTTTGGCAATTTTTTTCCCCGGACAAAGGGAAATTAGGATAGAATATTCTTTTTCAGAATATTTTTAGCAAAATAACCCAAAAAAAAGAATCGTCACAAAAAGAAATTATTGTTTATTATGGCACATTTAATCACCTTATTATATACTCCACCTACAGGAGTAAAATGGCCTGAACACTATATTAAAAGGCCTTTGATTTCTCTTGCCATCCTAAGAACAAGAGTTTTCACAAGTGAATGTAACAACCTGCCCTAATTTTTGTAGTGTATTTTAGAGGAGCATTTTCAGGAACGGAAAAACCTGCCCTATTTTATTTTATTTTATTTTATTTAGTGTATTGAGATGACCATTGTCAAGTGCAAGAACTCCACAAGAATCTTCTAAAATGGAACAAGAGGTGTGTCACACTACGGCCTTGCAAAAAGAACAATTATGGAAACTCAAATATTTCACCATGTAAAAATATAATCATCAAAAACAAATCCTCTAAAAGAAACCAAAATCCTTCAAGATATTATTATAACTCTATAATAACTAATCTCAAGTTTCAAACACAAGCCAAAATATCATCTTTCAAAAAACCCTTCTATAAAAATAGACCTATTAGGTATCTAGGGGCTAAAATCCCTTAAGCTAATATACACTCTATAATGAATCTAAACACAATATCCTTGCCTTGTTGGTAGGCAAGGCCAACAAAGCCATTATTATATGAAACCAAACAAGCAACCATGCAAAGACACAATCACTAAGTTCTTACATTACTAGGTGTTGCACTTGACATCTTTGCACTAAGGCAAGGCCAACAAACCCATTATTATATGAAACCAAACAAGCAACCATGCAAAGACACAATCACTAAGTTCTTACATTACTCAGTGTTGCACTTGACATCTT
>Ga0209611_10010801_pt1 | contig 13351 bp, 11 predicted proteins | sample S1TSphgellanicum_3_FD_187693 | JGI IMG/M metagenome (GOLD analysis project Ga0209611, IMG submission 187693) | Host-associated microbial communities from peat moss isolated from Minnesota, USA - S1T2_Fc - Sphagnum magellanicum MG (SPAdes) (version 2) | ecosystem: Host-associated > Plants > Peat... | reverse complement strand
AAATAAAATTTCAAAAAAAAAAAAAGGCCCCAACCCAACTCTTTCAGTTGTTGAGAAAGAGACAGGATGAGTGTACCTAAGTCCAAAAACCCCAAAATAAAAAATAAAAATAAAAATTTACAACACTAATATATATTATTCTCCACCACACCGCATCTATGTTCCACTCTTTTTCCGCCTCATCGGAATAAACAGACCATGACGAGATGGATGAATGACCGGATAGATGAATGGATGGATAAATGACGAGACAAATGGATGAAATGATGCTTCACGACGTCCTTTACTATATGTAATTTGTCCTATCCTCTCTATTTGTGAAAGAAAACTCTATGGATTCTTTACTAGGGGCAAGAACTTCCAAGAGATCTGTCTTGGGAATGAGGACTCATGCAATGTGGGACCCAAGTGCAGGAGCCAAATTCCCAGAGCTGTACCAACAAGGGATTGAAATTTCATGCCCAATGTTCCAAAAGAATTGGTGATGGGCTAACTAATGTGGGTCCTTTTTTTAAATAAAATAAAATAAAACTAAAATTGTGGGTCTAATTAATAAAAATTAATGAATAAACAGAACTTAGGAGTATAAAGCTGCTTTTTCCTAATTTCTTAGTCACCTGCCACTTCATCATATTCCACAATTCTTATCCTGAATTCATTTGTAGAGATGTTGAAATTTTCAAAAACTACTTTTTCCCCATAAATAAATAAATAAATTGTGAAGTAATTTTTTTTGAAAATCTTTTGAAATATTCAAGAATATTTCATTTGGACATGGAATCTTCAAATTTAATTTAATTTAATTATTGATTGACATCTGTTGAAGTCACCCTTGTGCTATGCTATTTAAACCTTCCCACTTTGGGTCTACTGAGCAGTGAGTAGTGCTCATTGCTTTTGCTTGTGGGTCTCTTTGTGTGGGTAAGTAAATAAATGCTGGCAGCTGAGGGTTTCTCTTCCTGTTGGAAAGAACCAATAGAGTTTTGAAGTATTTTTGAAGAAGGGGTTGATGGCCCATTAAGGAAGATTTCTTCTATCCTCTCAAACGAGAGGTGTGTCACACTGTGGTGGCCTTGCCATTTACATTAAAAGCTATCTTAAGGCAAAACAAGAATTATGAAAACTCAAATATTTCACCTTGCCAAAATAAAATCTTCAAAAAATCCTCTAAAAGAAACCCAAAAAAATCCTTCAAGATATTATTATAACTCTATGATAACTAATCTCAAGTTTCAACACAAGCACCCAAAATATCATCTTTCAAAAATCCTCATATAAAAGTAAATAGACCTATTATTATTATTACCTATGGGCCAAAATCCCTTAAGCTACTATACTCTATGATGAATCTAAACACAATATCCTTGCCTATCAAGGCAAGGCCAACAAATCACAGCCATGGATCTATTTGTGAAAGAAAAAATCTACCAGTTCTTTATGCCCATAAGAAGAGGTCTGATTTGAGAACAAGGGCCCATGCCACGCAAGAGCCAAGTGCAGGACCTGACTGAGTGACTGAATTCGCAGCTCAGCCTCATTCTTGGTCTCTATACAATTTTAGGGTTCAGTTCCCAAAGACCGATTGAAATCTGATGCCCTGGAAAAACAGTAGGAATCTGCGAGAACTCAAGAGTAGTGACGGTGGAGACTAGGGTGAGAGCTACGTATGGCCTACTTATTACAATTAAAGTAGGATCCCAAGACTTGAGATTGTAGCTTCTTTGTCCTGTCCTGGAGGAAGAGGACAACATCCCATACATTGCGCTAAAGCTCCCAAGGGTTGTAGCTGGCAGCTGGAAGCAACCCGTGCGCGTACGGGTCCCGGAAGTTTTCTTTGGTTTGCGCCAGCGTACCGTGAAACAAACGAAAGCGAAAGAAAATCAACGCCATGGACTAGGTGTAGTGTAGCGTAATTGCTTGGCAATCAATTTCTGGCAACCACGTTGCTGCCCCTACATGTGGCCCCGGAGCAAAAGCTTGAGTTCGTTGCCCCTGTTGCTGGTGACCAAAATCTCCAACGTGTTTTCTGTCGTGTCGAGATCCTCCACCCACTAAATAATTCTGGCCTCTCTCTAAGAATCCAATGCCCAGCATGACCTGGTGCATTGGATCCTTAGAGAGGGTTTGAGACCAGACACTGAAAAAGAAAGATGCAGCAGACAAGAAGATGAAAGGAGGATGAATCCCACTCTGGGTGCCCGGGACCTCAAAAAAGGTCCTGGGTTCAAACTTCAAATCCAGTGGAGTGTAAGTGAAACTTCTGTCGGCCCTCTGCTAATGAGTTTGACTTGGGGGTGTCAACGGCTTGTTAGGTTAGGTGTGTTGTTGTGCTTCTAAGCAAAAGAAAAGAAAAAGGAGGATTAAGAGAAAGCTCAGGAATAGAAAAAGAGTGTGAGAGTCATAGGTGAGAACATGATAAGGAAAGGAGTCTTGTTTTGGGTGAGGAAGAAATGGAGCCAGCATATCTCACTTCTCTTATTTGTACATAGTGCAACATTTGATCATAAAATCTTTGTGTCATTCTCTCTTGGCTCTCATGACTTGGAGAAGACTTTCCAAATGCCTTTAATCTCTATCAACAACAATGGAAGGATGAGAAGTTTGCTCTTGGTTTCATGATAAACTTCTTTTGCACAAATTTGTTTTTGGAGGGCACATTTTTTAGCTGATTGAATACTTTTGAGTCATTTCTTACATGGAAGAATCTTTAATCTTAACCCCTCTGAACCTCACATCATGGGTTGAGATTTTATTATTTTTATTTTAGCTTTTTTCACATGGACAAGATTGGTCTTTTAGCTATTTTGAAGATCCATGATAATGCCATGGAGTATCTTCTTTCAATTTTTAAAAAATGTTTTTGTCTCCTCCCTAATAACATGGAGACTTTTGTCACACCACATTTTAGTCCTTTTATGTTTGCCTTTCTAAGTTATGATGTTGCATCCCATGTCCAATCCATTGCTTTCTATATTCCAAGATTATTTATTTCCCTTACATGTTAGTGGCAAATGTTTCAATGGTTGTGCTTTGGAAAGGAGGCTATTTGGGGTGTGGAATGTGGGCATGTATGGGTGTGTGTGTTAATGTGGTTCCACATGGTGTTGAAGTGGTGTTGATGTAGCAAGATGGTGATGTGGCAATGGGTGACAAGGCATTGATGTGATAAGGTGATGACATGGAAAATTTCACATGTCAAAATTGCTAATGTGGCAAAGGGGGACATGCATTAATGTGGCACAATTATGACGTGGCAAACATGACGTGGGCCTAATGTAACAAATTGACCATTTGGTGGTTGAAGGCTCAATGCAACCATAGCACATTGTTGATGTGGATGGCAATCCACATCACTCGAAAAGTAAAAAGATTCAGACTCCATGGGAACATTACATTCCCACATGGGAATGTTATGTCATTTGGCACGGGAACATCAAATTTTGAAGTGGGAACATTCAACTGCTTATAAAGATGTTCAAGGTCATTTTTGGGAACTAAGGTTTTGGTTCCAAGCTATGATTTAAAACTTGCCAATTGGCTATCTCATCATCTTTACACTTGGATTTTGAAAGGTTGGAGGTTTTTAAGAATTCATTGTCGGTGTTAAAGGTTGTGTTGAAATAATTAAATGTGAAAATGAAAATTTTGCGTTATGTTTTAAATTAGGTCTACTTTTGCTAAAAATGACCTCACATTTTTTAATTTCCTTTTTTGGACATTATTTTATTTTGTTTGTCATCAATTGACTAAAGGGTTATGGTGAATCATAAAATATTGTTGAGCTTCACAACAAAAAAAACCCTAAAGCAAAGTAGATTGACAGTAATGGCAAGTTTTGGGGGAGTAGTGGGTCTTGAAAATATGGGTTTTGAAACATCATATTTACTATTTGATTGTTTATTGCTTTGTTGGTGGCTTTTTGGCATTTAAGTTGTGAAATAACATTTTCAAGGTTTGGTTTTCTATGGTTTTTTTGGTTTTGCACAAGTTTGTTATTTTCAATGTTTTTTTTTTCCACCTTTTTTTAGTTTGTGTTAATATCACCTTTGAGGACCTAGTAAATACCAATAACCAATAGATGAATTTACTTGCCAGAAAATAAATTAAATTAAATTAAAATGGAGAAAAAAAAGACAAAGGACTCAAGACCCCAACATAATAAATAAAGAGAATAGTGAAGATGATCTCTTTGGAATTTCTAGAAAGGTAATACCACATGTAGCAAACCTCAAAAGTGACATTTAAAAGCACCTAAAAAGGATTTATAAATAATGTTACTACTAATGTTGCCTTGTTTAGAATATGTAGATTACCACTTACTTATAACTACCTACAAAGGTAGTTTGAAGCCCATGGCAATGCATTTCCTCCTTTTATAGCCAGTTTTTAGTGGTGATAAAAAATCCTACTTGCATAACTTCTTAAATTTAAACATCACATATATATATATAATCCTACACCAAAAATCCACATTCCTTATTCCCAACAAACAAGTACAACAAGACATTCCCCCTACTAAAAACCTTCATTAACTTCTTCCTTAATTTCTTTTTTTAAATACACCTTTATTTCCTCTTTCCAACCACACCACACAAGAATGATGGTGAAAAAGGAATCCTTTCAATGATTTTCACATTGTCCAAAACCTCATTTTCTCCTATTTTATTGGCCTCCATCCAAATCTTTTCCTAAGTTAACCCAAGTGAAGTGACAAGGTAGTGTTACTTCCTCCCTCTAGAATTATTTGAATTTAATAGTTTCATTACTAAGGTAATAAGGAAGCAATAAATGCTTTCACCTACCACTAATAATTAGTGATCATTAAAATACCATTTAGATTTATTAATTTTAAATTAATTTTCCCATTAACCACTATAAGAAGTCACATTTGTTGAAACCGCACTACCCTCCAACTAAAATTCAAAAAACAATTCATATACAATTATTATGTAACTATCTTTTGGGTATTACAACTAATGCGCAACTATCCCCCTAAAAATATGGTGTATTGATAAATAAATAAATAAATTGTCATGTCAAAAAATCAATTAGTTGTATTATAATTGCAAGTGAATTGAAAATAGGTCTTCTATACGATAATTTATACATATCATACATACATATGTAGTTAATCATGTTTGATTTTTTTAGGAATTGCATTGTAATTACATGTGACAACTACCTTGAAATGATTGTAAATGTGCTATTAAAGCAATAACTATGTTACAACTAGGTACAATGTACATACATGTGATCATGCCACATGTCCAAATTTCCACCATTCATTATGGAATATATTTGTAGCTATGATCCCCATTGATATAATTAGTATAGCCACTATTGCGCCACTACTAAAGTATTATTATTCAACTATGTTATGACTATAATATAACTACTTATAATTTAATAAATATACATATTCATTAGTTATTTATATCTTCATCATATGTGTTTCATTTTGAATGATTTAAAATGGGAATGTTACTTCAGCTTTAGAAATCATCTTTCAAATGTAAAGGAAAAGGAGTAATGATAAAATAACAAGAATAGAAATAAACTTTCCAACTTACAAAACACATTTTTTTCCTCTTTGGACCCCTATTACTTTCAAACCTCATAACTTTCTTATTTCTTATTCATTTTAAATGATTTAAAATTTTATAAGAATGCCACCTGAAGTTTTACAAATCATCTTTGGACCCTAATAACAACAAAGTAACATACAAGGATTTTTTTAGGTATTTAGGAACTAGCCTTTGTAATATTCGATGGTTTTTTAAAGAAAGTTTTTGACCCCCTCTCCTTTGAGGGGCCATAACTTTCTCAATTCTATTTCATTTTTGACGATTTTTAATGCCCTAGAGGTGCCAATAAGAGGGGTTCAAGTTTTATTATGACACTAGAAACAATGGAGCCGTCCCTTTAGATTTGACTTGTTTTGAGTGCTTAAGTGTTGTAGTTGCAACTCAATTATAACTTAATTTGCAACTAATGAATAACAAAAAAATTGAACCCATATGTTTTGTTTTCATCCTTTTTGTTGGGACTTTTTAATGTCTCAATAGTCCACCACGATACCACTAACTCCTTTGTTTCTATAGTCACACCATTTAGCCCTTTTTCCTTTCAAGGAAAACAAATGGTGATAAACCAAAATTTTGAACCATTAAAAGGAATCATGGGTTCTGTAACTACCTAAATTCATTAGGTTTTTAGTGAAATCGAACAAAATTTAACTAATATGCAACTTATATTGTTTTGGTCAAAAAGACAAGTTGATTATGAAATTTTTAATGAAAAATTATTTAATCATTCTAAATAGTCACATGTTGCATTAAGTAATTTTTTATTTTAAAAAATTGACATGAATATTATCAAATCCCAAGTTAATATGACATGGACTAAAGTGACACATCATCAATTAAATTAACATGTCATAATAGGGTTTTTTTCAGGTCAGCCATGGATTATATGTTTTTCATAACACAACATGACCAAAATACATTTCATTATTTTTTAAATTTTAAATATTATTATTAATATTATTATTATGGGTTTTGTTAACAAAAAGTTTTGGTGCCATTCACCACCACCATATGTACATGTTTCTATACTACATTTGTACATGATACATCAATGTATAATACACATTGTATACATTAATGAACCCATCCTTCAAAGGTTCAACCAATGTTGTTTGGTTATCATATTTTAGGCCTATCCTATGGATACCAATAAAATATATTCTCATTTTTTTTAAAGAAGAAGGATATGTATTTCAAAAAAATCTAAGATCTATTACACCATTTACTTCTTTTTTTTTTAAATTGCCAGTTTTGAATGTACTAGTTTTCAATTTTCACAAAATGATGAATATGCACAAAGGTTATGCATATCAATTTTCTAATTTTATTACTTATAAAAAACATAGAATTGGTGTGTGTGTTGTGTGCCTACACTATGCATTCAAAGAAAACAATGATTTGCTGCAAAATGCAAAGTGCAAAGCACAAACATTCAATTATGCTCCCGCTTTTGCAAACCCTAACTTGTAACACTTAAACCCTAAATGATGTAAACCCTAAACCTAATGCATATCCGATTTGTCAAAATGTGACTTCCATGGATTTATACTATATCTAAATATGTTGGTCTAGATAAGGATATAAATAATGTTATCTAGCAGTTGTGTATGAGGTCAAATATCAAATTGAATAAAAAATCTAGATATGTATGTATACATATCTAACCATTATCTAGATGTATATTTGGATTTTTCTATATAATTAAACAACAGTGGTTCAATTCAACACCTCATGGAAATGCACCAAGATCTTAACCACCAAATCACTTCAACACTTTGATATAAATGAAAAAAATAACTTTATTGTCTTTAACATGATGAAATTATTTAGGAAATTCAAACTTTAACAACATATTTTTTCTTCAAATTGTATTCAAATGCTACAAATGAAACATCACTTGAAGTTTATTCAATAATATATTCAAAAATATTATTATTAGTTATAAATAATAAAATTTTTAATTTTTAATAAAAAAATTGAAATAATTTTTTTATGGATAAATCAAAATTTTTAATTTTTTTTAAAATGACATATAATCTTTGTAAATGTGATTCAATACAATGTGAATTGAAGAATGCTTTAATTAATACTTTAATTATGTTATTTTTGGTATGTAAAACAAATGTCCATTTTTTGAGGAGTTGCAAATTATTATTTTTCCACCAATATGATTTAATACCGAAAAAATCACTTTTGCAATGTTGCTCAAATGATAATCATCCACAAAAAGATTTAACCACAATTGGCTATAGACAAGTTATGTAGCCTAAATTTTGTTTAACATTCAATATTATGGTTACCTACTATAACCTATTATAAACATTTTATGATGATGATGATATATATATATAATTACAACTAAAAAAGAATCCCTTGTTGATGTTGTTACCTTTTTAAGGTAAAGGATTCTCTTAATAAAGAATTTTTTATAGTAAAAAAATTAAAATTCTAGTAACATGTCACCCACACATTAAAAACATTCACAATTTAAAATTATGGAATTTTTTAAATTCAAAATATGTTTCAAATTTCAAATTTTCAAGAATTTCTTACCACATGCAAATGGGGTGTAATCTACATGACATATAAAATAAAGTTGTTTTTCATTAATAAGAAAATAAAACCTAAATTAATTCTCATATTTTGGTATGATATGTTTTCAAGATGAAACACAAAAGTTGCACATTTTGAAAAATTCAATACAAAATATTATCACATAGTTGATGTGTTATAAGAATAACAGACAATCAATGCACATGCGCATCTATGAAAACTACAAGCTAAAGGTGATGCAAACCATGTTGTGCCTATTTCAAAAGCAAACACATAATATGAGGATTTTATATATCCACAATCTTTCATGCAAGATTTCATCGACAACAACTATGAATCACCTAAATAAAGTCAAAAAAATAAACAAAACAACACAAAAGCCAAGGTGAATTTCATGAACCTTCACCAATTTTCTAATAGTCCTTAACATGGTTGCATTTACATCAATGTTTCAAATGTTCTAATAGCATCTTGCCATGGCTCTTACATCAACTTTTCGAACGTTCCAACAACAAAACCTATTATACAACTTCTACCAATTCATGTCGCCCTTGGAAGCACAAATGTTAATCACACACATGCAATTATCGAAACATTAAACAAAAATAGTTTAGATCTTATTGAAGCAATGGATAGAATCAACCTAATGTAGTTGTACATCAAATAACATTGTATTTTGACCCATGAATACCACTATTAAAAAATAATTACAATATTTCAAGCAAAAAGATAAGAAGATCCACAAAACAAACAAAAAAATGATGAATGGTTTTTCAAACCTCAACACTGCAATGTGTCACACATTTGTCAAATATAAATATCAAATGCTTGCACCTTTGAACTTTGCTTCAAACTCATCAAAAGAAAAACATGGACAACATAAGGATGGAATATTGTTAAAATCAACATGAAGATAGCTCAAATTGCTAAACAAAGTTCAAATTGTTAATAAAATCCAAGAAAGAATAGTCATTGAATTTTGTGAGTATATATCAAAATGCAAAATGTCCATACATTCTTTTAAGTGGTCTACTACCAAAATACAACTCAAGAATAAAATGTTGATGTGATCCTAAAATCTCAACACTCTACAACTTTGCTTTTACCTTATTGTTAACTTTTAAATTATCGCTAGCAATATATTCATTGTTTTTTCTACAATCAGGAACCTATTGCACATTAGAATTCCAATGTTTTCAACTTATAATTAAAACATCAATGTTTCCATGTCAAGTTCCTTCCCATCAAGGATCATGTTGTACAATATACAATAGTAAACTACATTGTCATGTGAAAATAATACATGCAAATTTGTTTTCAAAAATAGTTCTTTGAAGTTGTTTTTCAACATCTCAAATGTATTTCCTATGACATTCCTACATCAATATAGTTCTTTGTTGTATAATGCCTCTAATACATCATGTCATTGATAACTTGTTTGTGAGGAATCATTAACAAAAATATTAAAGGATATCCTTCATTGTCCAATATGTAAAGGGGCATTTTTTGTTTTAGGAACCAACTTTTTGGTAATGACTACTTAGGTTTATAAGTTTTATGGATTCAAAATCAATGCATAATATAATCTTGTAATTTTTTTGCATAGGTCCCTCCATTACGTATTATGTTGTTAGAATATAAAGCAAGAAATGATGAAAGCAAAAATATGGGACCCAAAAGCATGCTAACGTGTATGTAACCAAAGTTTCTGCTACTTAAAGAACTCGTATAAAGTCTTGAATTTGTTTGAAAATGACACATTTGAATTTTTTTCCAATGCACCATTACATAATAATATAATGCAATAGCCTTTTGGGTCATAAAAATTAAAACAATTTTTTTGGCAACTTGTAAATCATGGGTATAAAAATATTCTCCCCGAATGACCATTCATGTTATGTCACATCAACTTGACAAGTTGATCCACTCCTTATAAAGACTTTGTCTTTTGGGTGATTTTGGTTCTTAATAGCATGAATGCATTTCAAGTTTTATATCACTTTCACCTTGAACCAATTATAACAAATCACCATGCCTAACCTTATGGTATAAACTTGAAAGTCATAAGATGTACTCATCATTCATCAAATTAAACATATCGATAAAGATGTCCCAAATCTTCATTCAATAATCAACCACAACTTATAATTTGTAAGCTTTGGAAAGAAAAATAATTGCCTATGAAAGCCTTTTCATATTTTGAATATGTATATAAATGACGTTGATGACACCATGGGTAACCAATAGACCACAAAGCTCTTGAAGCCAACTGTCACATCCTTAAAGTCTTTTCCTTCAAAACATTTGATTTTGCTCCTAAAAACAACATTCACTATTACACAAATTCTTACAAGACCAAGTGCACAATAGATTTATCACTGGCAAACATTTCATTACAATGAAAAATTCAACTTGTTAATAAGTTTGTATAATGAAGAAGCAACACAAATTCCAAAAAGCATCGTGCACCTATAACATGTATATTTTTTCTTCATCAAGTGCTTCAATTTTTCAATTAGTTGAAACACAAAATCCTTACCAACTTTATGTCAAGGACAAAACAAAAACATGACTTAGAAAAAATTAACAAACTTATAATATAAAGAACTTGATAATGAACAAAAACTAAATGGTTTTATTTCTTGAATAAGGCATTATGCAAGTTAAACATGAGATGAACAAAAAATAAAAATAGCAAAACTTCCGTTGGCAAAATTAAGGGGTGAAACCCTTTAAAATTTATTATATTATGTTATTCAATCGAACCTTTTAGAAAATCATCAACTTTCTAAAAAGTTCCATCAACTAAACCTTCTATAAGTTTGTATTAAATAAAAATTTAGAAACTTTTAAGCATATTTTTCATGAATTTTTTTTTTAAATTAAAAAACTTTCAAAAATATTCTTTATGGATCTTTCTAAACAAATTTCAAAACTTCCATTGTAGTTTATTTTCTGTGACATTTTTAAATGTTTGATCCATCTTAAGTCATTGTATTGCATCATTAGAAAATGAAACTACCAAGTGGTAGACTTACCTTTGACCCAATTGTTGATTTTTTTACCAAAAAAAAATCTTGTAATTGAAAGCAAATTGTTTGGATGGATAACTAAATAAGTCAACTTGGCATAAAAGTAAGTTTTACCCACTAAAACATGATTTGGAAATTGAGAATCTAAATTTGATTTAGTGTCATAACACATAATCATAAATTCATGAACATGTAAAAACTGCTGAATGAAATGAGCCATCAAAACAAATTTCAATGGCCTCATTTTGGACAAATAAACTTTGAAAAAATATTGAAACAAAAAATTCAACAAAACGTAAACACAACAAAAATAAACCTTGGATTGTGAATAAAAATATTTTTTAAAACCCAATTGAATTATGAACTTGCAAAACAAGAACACACACAATTGTGAAAACAATGACAAAGAAAAAAACAAATTAGACAACAAAACAAATTTAAAAAGCAAGAATGCATTCAAATTTGAAAGTACAAAACAAAGATGTGATGAAGCTCCAAAAAATTAGTGAAATTATAAAATGAAAGATAACAACACAAGACACAGTCAAATTGTAAAACAAATGATAACAATGCAAGACACAACAAAAGACAATGTGCAATGAAGTTCTGAAATTTGAGAGAGAAAATAATGAAATTTTAAAATGAGAAAAATGAAATGAAGTTGATCTCATGCTCTTGTCTTCTAGCGATGAAACTTGTAATACCATCAACCTTTTATGAACCACAATAATGAAATAAAGATAAATACATGTTTTTGGTTAAAGATTAGGGTTATGTGTGAGCAATGATGAAATTGTGATGATAGCTAATTAAAAAAGTTGACCTAAAACAACAACTAACGGAACCCTAACCCTAAAAGTCCTTATGCTTTAACAAGAAATAAGTGTTTTTTTCTTATCATTGCAAGTCCTTCACTTGCATATGTGAACTACACTTTAGTAATGGGTACTAATAAATATTCCTTACATCAGAAGACTCCAGTATTCAAACATCCATGTGACAAAATTAAATCATTAGAACATATCAATTACTCTAGTACCTTGATAGCTTCAACATATGTTTGTCAAATAATTAATTATTTTTGAATTTTTGAATTTCAACCAATAGAATATTGTGGAAGATTCAATATCTTCACTGTTTTTTGTCATTTGATTTTTTTGGATTTTTTCAACATGTCTGAAAATAATTATATTGTATACGATGTTTAATCATTGTATACCCAAATTGTTTTTTTATGATGTCATAATTACATGGAGACTGATTAAACATTGTGATTGGCTATTTTATCCGTCCAACCATTGTAATTTGCCTCTTGAAGGAAGTTTTTGTTGTTGGATTATGTTGGTGATAAGATTAATTTATTTTTATTTTTATGTTGGGGAGGGGTGGGGGGGTCTTTGTTAGCAATGACCACATGTTGGTTGCTTTGATTTGGCAAAGTTGGGAGTGTTTACATTGAATATGTACATAATTTCACTTGTTGGGTCTAGTGCTAGAGGAGCTCCTCACCATGTTTCCACCAATCTGGGTTTTTCTAATGTCCAAGTGGGCTTGCAACCGGATTGCAATTGTAGCCCTAAAAGCAAAGCTTGGATGGTAGGACCCCATGCATGCTGCAACCGTTGTGTGCAAAAATGCATGCAATGAAAAAGTTGTAGAAAAACTTTGTGTGAAAAAAATGCATGCAAGGGAATTTGTGGAAAGGGAAAAAGTTTGGCTGCAATCCAAGCTCAATAGTCAGGGTGTTCTTAGGAAGGGCTATTGATCCAGGCCAAAAATAGTGGCAGCCAATTTTAGGAATATAATTTCCATCCAACCAAATGAGAAGTCATGTCATGGAGCAAAGGGGTCTCCCTTGGGGGGGGGGGGGGGAGGGGTGGGTTTATGACATGTTCCCCAAAGAGTTCCAAATAGCACCTCACTTTGATCCCATATGCTTTGGCAAATATTGTCCTCCTTTCACCTATATAGCTGGGCCAAAGGGAAGGAGATCTAATCTTCAAATTTAGAGCTCCATAGTATCAGTTTTTTTTGAGTGATGGGCCAATCAAATTCGAAAGCGTCTAGGCCACACCAAATGGCATGCACATTGCATAGCCGCCATCTGACACACTGTTATTGCTCTTGTATCTCGACCCATTCATTCAAACGTGACGAGCATCCCCCCCCCCCCCCCCCCCC
>Ga0209611_10010798_pt1 | contig 13352 bp, 10 predicted proteins | sample S1TSphgellanicum_3_FD_187693 | JGI IMG/M metagenome (GOLD analysis project Ga0209611, IMG submission 187693) | Host-associated microbial communities from peat moss isolated from Minnesota, USA - S1T2_Fc - Sphagnum magellanicum MG (SPAdes) (version 2) | ecosystem: Host-associated > Plants > Peat... | reverse complement strand
CTTACAAATCTCTCACGACAAACATAGTGGATTGGATCAACATAGGTTCATGTACTTGCAGCATAGAGAGGTGAACGGGAATTGAGTTGGGAGGAGTTTGACTCATGCATAGAGAGGAGATGGACAAGGGAGTAAGAGTCGGGTTGGGGGGAACTCGACCTATGCACGGAAAGGAGACAGATAGGGGAGCGAGAGTTGGGTCGAGGAGAATTTGACTCGTGCACAAAGAGGAGATGGACAATGTAATGAGAATCGAGTAGGGAGGAGCTTGACCCATGCATGAAGAGGAGACAGAAGGGGGAACGAACGTTAAGTCGAGGGGAACCTGACCCACACATAGAGGAAATTAACGAAGGAATTGAGGTGTGGGGAGGAGACAAACGGGAGGAAAGCTCGGGAATAATGCAATCATGGGAAATTTGATTTGCACATAGAAAGGAGACGGAAGGGGGCAGGGGGTAGGGGGTTTTTGAATCGACGCCACATGGGAAAGCGGTGGCTAATTTAGGGTTTAACAAACCTTTAAGGTTTGATAATCAAACATTGTTTTGCCTTGTTTTAAGGTTTTAATCTCAACCCTCGAATAAAGGTGTTTAGTTTTTTCAATGAACATGATTAGTTGAGCAAGAGATTTTCTGGTGATAGGGTGGATTTGTGACATGTGTCAGTGCAAAGGTGTTCGTTGATAGGATTTCCATTGCTTGAACAGAGATAGAAAAAATGTTTGGTGACTTTTTTTTTGGGGACAATGAGACCAAGAACTTCCAGAGGCCATATCTTTTGCATCTCTAGTCCAAATCCAATGATTTAAAGCGCACTAGGTGCGCCCAGAGCTCCTCTATAACTCATTTTTGGACCCCAGAGGCAACCGAGGTCTTCCCAGATCACAAAGTTCCTCTGTGTTTTTAAGTGTACTATGACTAGCCAGTTTACCCTAGTGTGGCCTGTGCCGTTGGCCCAAGTGTTACCACGTCCTCAACTGATTTTTCCTTCCAGAACCTGGTTTTTGGAATTTATTTGAATTTTCAGCGGCAGAAATCATTTAAAATCAATATCTCCCACCATCTGAATCCAAATCTTACCAAATAAATTCCATTAAATAGTGCTCATCAAGATCTTTCCAACAACACCAAATGCACATTCCTCCGAAATTTTCATTTACAATTTAATTTAATTTTCAGTGAAGAAGTCATTCAATATTCAAGAACTTTTGCACCGCAAGTCCAAACGTCGTGGACCAAGCCCACGCACCCCTCCTCGTCGAGAGCTTTCCAAAGAGACCAAGAACGCTATCTGAAGCCTCCCTCTTCGGTGGATCTCATAAGTACAAACAAAACAAAACAAACAAACTACCTTGCTTCATAGATGGATGTTGTATATGGATGTAAAGATGTGTGGCTTCTCACTTCTTTCAGAATTTCAGAAGTTTATGCGTTCACTTGCCAAGCCCATGCAATCCAATTGATGATGATGAACCTCTGGGTCCTTCAATAAATCAAACTTATTACAGAGAAAATTGCAAAGCAAAAACATATCAATGTTAAGTGAGTAATTCTAGACGATCTGTGAATTCTGGTTCTAATCATCTGATTCACGATCTGTGAATTGATGTAAAGTCTGAATTTAGGTTTTCAAAGAAATAACGATAGTTCAACCCAAATGTGGCAGTGAGGAAAATAGAAACAAAAAATTTACCATCAAGCTTCAAAACCCCTTGACAAAACATCAAGTCTGAGTTTTGGGGCTTTGAAAGAAATGATCACTAAACCCAAATGGCGGCCTTGAAAGGAAAAATAAAAGATCACCATCAAGATTCACAGCCGTTAACGACAGCAACAGTTCAAGTCTGAATTTGCAGGGGTTTTTGGAAAGGAATGATTACTCAACCCAAAGTGCCGCATTGCAAATAAAGGAAAAAGAAAAAAGAAAAAATTCACCACCCTTCAAGATGCAAAACCCCTTGGCAAAGCGGGAGCCCATCAAGTCTTAATTGGGGGTGACTAAACAAAGGATCGCTAAACCCAGCTCAAATGTGGAGAAGTTGCTGGGGGAAAGAAAATCACCGCCCATCATCAAGATTCAATACCCCCTGACAAAGCAGCAGCAGCCCATCCATCAAATTAGCAGGAAATTAGGCTTTTGAAAGAAAATGATCGCTAATTTACCCAAATTGCAGCTTTCCAAAACAGCCCCCCCCCGCCCCCTTCCAAAAAAACCATCAAATCCCCTTCACAAAGCAGCAGCAAGTCTGAAATTTGGGGGTTTAAAAGAAAGGATCACTAAGTTACCCAAATTGCTGCATTGTCAAAAGAAAAAAAGGACACACGGAGAGAAAGAGACACACAGAGACAGGGAGTGAGAGAGGGAGACAGAGATTGACAAAGGTTTTTGAAGAATCGTGTATAAAGAAAGATTAGAATTTTGACGGACAAGTTTGGTTTTGGGGCGGTTCTGCAGTTGAGAAATTTGGTAATTTAGTTGTCAGCTTCCAGGCCAGAGGAGCTTGACGAGAGCTTTGAGATTTAAAGAGTGGAGATGTAAGAGATGGTGGCAAAGAGTTGGATGGGGGCGGAGAAGAAGGCCATATGATCAGCTGTGTGCAATTCGAAGATGCTCTCAGGTGGGTTTGCCTTGAGGATCTCCTCTTGCTCCGACGGCAGAATGGCGCGATCTTGCCCTGTTCGGATGTAGAAACGCCTGATGCTGCCGTAACTCGCCGTGCTCAAGTTGAGAGTCTCCAAACCCGGTCTGTATGGCGTTGGGGTGAAGAGAGTTTGCGCTAGTGTCGTATACTGCGCCACAAGCCCAAAACAAAAACAAAACAAAACAAACAAACAAACAAATCATCAAAATTTTGTAAAATAAGAAAAAGCTCGCGGAGCTCATGATGATATGATCTTTGTTGAATAAATCTCGAGAGAGAGGACTAGTGCAATAGTACGCTACAATTACATACCTGAAGGGGGCTTTGGTTGAAGGCAAAGAAGCCAAGTTGAGAGTTGTTGGCTCGGATGGAAGTAGGGCCCGGGGAGCCATCCGCATGATATAGAAACAAGTCCTTGGCGCTTAGTAGCCTGGGAAAGCACTGCAAGAGGGCTCCACGATAGAACACCCAAATCCCGGGCTCAAACATACGTGCTTATAAAAACCTGACCTAATGTGAAATTGTGCAAGAAGGTAATGCTAGGTAATGTGTGCCTCGTTATCTATGAAAAAAGTTATGCTTGGTAAGGTGTGCCTCGTTGTCTACGACTAAGTTTATGCTTGGTAAGGTGTGCCTTGTTGTCTACGATTAAGGTTATGCTTGGTAAGGTGTGCCTTGTTGTCTACGATTAAGGTTATGGTTGGTAACGTGTGCCTCGTTATTTACGACAAAAGCTATGCTTGGTAAAGTGTGCCTCGTTGTCTACTACTAAGTTATGCTTAGTAATGTGTGCCTCGGTTATTTACGACAAAAGTTATGCTTGGTAAGGTGTGCTGATTATCTACGACTAAGGTTATACTTGGTAAGGTGTGCCTCGTTATCTCCTACGAAAGTTCTCCTTGGAACTTACAAATACAAAGGAAAAGTTATGTCAGGTTTTTAAGAACACGTGAATGCTTGCTAATTCCATTGCAAATCTTCTTCTGGGGTATAGTACTTGTAGTACTCAGGCTTAATGCAGGCAAGAACCTTGGTCTGGTTGAGGAGAAGGGCAGGGAACAAGCGACGATCGATGGACTAGATGCTGGCTTTCTGGACATACCGTAGGAGGGAAAGAGGTGAAGAACGTCTGTCCATTTGTGGGCATGATGGCCGCCAAGAACACAGCTTTGGAGATTTTGGACGGTCCGAATCTCTCCATTGCAAAGGAAATGCTACCTCCTCCCATACTGTGGCCCAACAAGATGACCTGCAAGCACAAAATTTCCTCCACCCAGCCGATGAGGTGCTGCACCAGATATGATCGAGATCAATCCACACGTACCAGCAGCTGATCTCATCAGTTACATACATCACAACAACCACCACCACCACCACCACCAGCAGCTTGCCTGCCTGCCTGCCTGCAGGTTGTCCAGATCTGGACAGACTGATCTTCTCGCGCAAACATGTCTTGACAGAAAGAGCTCTTGGATGATTCCTTCCCTTGTGGGAAAATTGTCTAACTTTATCTCCAAGAATAGACTAAAAGGTACGCAAGTAACAGGGAATTGTGTATGAGTCTCGAGTCCCCACGCACCTGGCCGTCAATGGTAGAAAGAAGGTCCGTAAGGGGTTGGGTATACTGCTCGATACTTGTGATGTCATCTGCTATAGCTTTACTGATGCCGTTGGAGCTCAGGTCGACGGCAGTGGCACTGAATCCGGCTGCGTTCAAGAGTGTCACAACCTCGAAGAAGAACCACGCTCCCCCTCCTATCCCGTGCACAAGCACTACCTGCTGCCCAGCTGCAGTTCGGGCCACACTCGAACTTGGACCACTGATCTCCTACAAAACCATGAAAAAATGTAGCTTCAAAAGGTTGGTGGATTCTTCTTGTTGACCGGTGTTTGGAATTTGATCTTTATACATGTGGAGCAAGACTGTACAAATGCACGAGAAATGGTTATTATCTCCAGAAAGACACCGATGAGAACAAAGAAAATCTCCTGCAATTAGTGTTCAAACTTTGATCTGGCTCCGTCTCTGGAGTACACTTGGACCTGCTCCTCCGGCACATTGCCTTGACAGAGAGCTGCTGCTCAGTCAGATAGACCACAAAATCTTCCTGATGGTCTCGAGACCAGATTGCAGATTGATCATTACCTCAGGAGTAGTACTAGTGTTAGTGGCAACGGCTGCTGATGAGCCTGGCAGCAAAGTTGCAGTAAAACAACAACCCACCACGAACAGAAGCACACTAGTATAAGTAGCAGCAGCAGTAGTAGAACAACAACATTTGATGAAGCTGCTCAGCTGCATCGTCATGGTAATGATCTGCAGTGCAGCCCTGGTACGAAACTTCCTGCACTGCACCAAGAAGAAGCATAAGCAACAACAGGAGCTGCTGCCACGCTGCAGCAGCTTTCCACTCTTTTTTATTTGCGCGCTCTCGAGAACAGAGCAGAGGCTCAGAGCTTTGTGGCAAACCAGCTTCAAGTAGCTGCTCTCTCTCTCTCTGCTAGACTAGCTTTCTGCCCTCTCTACTGTGAACTTCGCTGTCTGCTCTAGTGTACAGCTGCTCTACAGGACCAACTGCTGCTTGACAAAGCACAAAAAATTCTCCTCAACAGTGATTGACAATACACATCAGCTTAGAATTTGTTGGCAACAAAACCCCATCTTGGCCACCCAGCCGGGGCCATATTTTTGTTTGTCTGCCAAGCTGCTTGAGGTTATTGATAGATAGATAGATCAAAACTTAGGCTGGCTGCTGCTGCTGAATAATTAGTGGGTAGCTGCGAAATCTTATCAATTGTGGACCTGGCCTGCCTCGTTCCTGACCCTGAAATTGTTAGCCAGAATATATAGTTTCTCCAACAGAAGAAGATATATAGGATCTATGAGCACTTGGGAAAAAGAAGATGATGAAGAAGCTCCTCATGGAGAATTGCAGTAGAAAATTCTTGAATTTACCCATTTGTTGATCAGCAAGCACATGAGCTTGGTGCTAAAGGATCCCAAAAGGAATTGATAACTGTGGCTCCAGATGATGATCAATCCATCATTAATGGCCTTATTTTAAGCCCTTTTTGAGGTTTTGAATCCCTAGGTAGATTCATGGAGAGACCATTCAAGCTAACCAGCATGTTTGAGTCGGTTACCAAGCATAACCATAAGTGACAATTGAGATACCCTCTTTTCATCTGCATAGAGAGCAGTTATGAAATCTTCATCCAACCCAAGGTTTTTTTCCTTCAATTTTGTGGTTTCAAAATTTGGGATTTTTTTTCAATTGCATTTTTTTTGGAATTTACTTTCTTTTGTAATTCAAAAAATCTCAAAATGTTTTGTCACCACAGTGCAAAATTTGCCCAACAAAACAAGCTGATCCAAACAGCAAAGGGTTACACAACTATGGGGGCAATGAGAGCCCAGGGTGATACCTTGTGGGAACTAGTAGGTTGGTAATGAAGTGGAGGCCAAAGGTTATGGGTTATAACTTATGACCGAGAGCCAATCAGAGCATGTTAAGATTCTGACAAGGGATGGTTATTTAATAATGACAATGTAAAATGAAATATGCATATGAACAATGACAAATTTCTCTGAAACATGTAAAATGCCTCTGCATTTTAAGGAGATATTATTATTCAATATAATGTACCATGCTTTATAACAAAAAAACATTTAAGCCTTAGCCTGTCATCATATTGGTTCAAATTGTGACATGCCCAAAATTATCCACATCAAGCTGATGCCTATCATAATACCTTGGCCGCTTCAAACACATGTTTGTAAATTAATTGATTAATTTTGAGGATTACATTTCAACAAATGATACATTCCCAAATATTCCATCAAATTCTTTATTTTCCCTCAGAAAAGAAAATTCTGAAAAAATTATTTGTTGAAAGTTTCAACATTTCTGAAAATGCTTGAATTAGTGTTGAACTGGCCCAGGTATTACAATATTTGCACACAACAAAAAGCTTTTCATGTGCACTTAATCAATTTTTTTTTGGGTTACACAAGAGTTTTATTGTGCATCAAATTGCTTTTGTACAAAAGTGTTTACGAAACAATTGTGCAGTACAAAACTTTTAGGAATCACTGTTCCAACAAAACCATCATGCATACAAACAAAAAGTATAACTGGATGGGAAAGTTGGGCAAGTGAACTTTTTCAGCAACTAAAGTTTCATTAAAAAAAACAATGTCTTTTTCAAGCAAATGAACTTTTTTATCTTTAGACGATCTGACAGTTTGTAGGCAAGAAAACATCGTGTGATTCAAAACGAATGTTGGCTAGACAAAAAATAAAAACTTTTACCAAGTTCCAGTCCATTTTCCACTTAAACCAAGTTAAAAGGTCCAAAAGTCCCGAGTTCAAAAGTACATAAGTCTGGACTCATTTTGCAATTTTGGCATGCAAATATGATATATCATACATGCCACATAAAATACATAGAATCACCCGATATTGGACATAATTTGTGCATAACATGGCAGGTGTGTATTATGTGCAATTAGGTCTCAATCTAGCCTTCTAACCCCATGGTAGGCATCTCCCCTCTATCTCTCATGGGTGAGATGCCAAACATACTCTCCCAAGGAGTATGCCTAACATTGATAAAGCACTCCAAGGTTTTTCTTCTTTGTATCTGAAAGCACCTTCCACATGGAAAATGCTTTCATCAATTGAAGGGACCTTTCATCATTGGTGTGAGAACTAATGTTGTGTAGGTACCTGGATCCAAGTGTTAGAACCAATGGTTATGGATCTAGATATCAAAAACCTAACCTAACTAGATTTAAAAACATAAAAGTCAATGTAAATTCTTACCCATTGAATCATCAATCATGGTAGAACTGAGGTAAAACATAGAATCTTCTATTTGCTCATTTTCATTAGACAAAACCCCCAAACAACTCCTCAAGTTTGAATATTTCAAATGGGTTCAAGTATTAAGTTTTAGGGTTTCATGTGCGTGTTAGTTCATACTTGGTATTTAAGGTATATATATATGTATAACTTTCAATTGAGGTATAAAACTTATCCCCACTTTTTTCATTGCTTATTTGATGAGGCACATTGTTGTTGGTTACTTTAGTGATTTACAAATTGGGTTTGGATGTACCAAACACAAACAAGAAAATATGTTTCCTCAATATTAATGTAGAGGAAATGATTCACAACTTGTTTTACAACAAGAAAAATGATTCTTTTATCATTGTATCAGTATAGGCTTTTGATAACTTTAATTCCTTGAAGTGTAAAACCACTCCTATTGAATATGTTACAACCCTAAGTCTAGACTACATCCATAAGCACATCCTCTTTAAAAAATCATAAACCTTATACCCAGTAACTTTCTTGCTTAAACAAAACAATAATACCCTTATTTGCAAGTTTTGGCATTTTCCAACAAACAAAACCTTTATTTGAAGGTTATATGACATTTGTAAAACATATAACATTTGGGACTGTAAGTTTTTAAAAAAATACATACTCACACAACATTAATGCAATTCTTTTGCCATTTAAATAAAAACCTTTTGTATTTTAAGATGTAAAAACCTAGAAAGGATCAACCACATCGAAAAGATCTATTGTTTCCAAAATCCCAACATGCATTATATTAATGAAAACCTATATTCCCTTGGCCTTCATAAGGTTCTCAATTTATGCAACACAAGTTATTGTTGTGGTTCACATGGCCACAAACCACATAACCCCTTTTAGTTAGCCCTTCAACAATTGTGTTTGGTCTTATGTAGAACTTCAAAAAAGGAGGGTTTAATTCAATGTTAATCCCCCCCCCCCCCCCCCCCTCTCTCTCTTCACTTATTCATGCCTTTGTTTTCTTGTGTCCAAGTGCTTGAACTCCATGTTTTGTCTATAAAAACACATGAATCTTCATGGTGTCCAAAATAATTACAAAAAAGGTTTTGTTTCTACAATCCAAATTTTCATTACTTCTTTCATGAAGATTTAGTGTCCAACAAGTTTAAGAAAGGCTTAAAAACATAGTCAAATGAGCCACGCAAGTGAGTGGACTTAAAACTGCATTTTTAGATATTTGAAAGATCACAAGTGAAGCATAGTAGTTTGGATTGTCATAATTCTTTTTGAAATATTTTTCATTAATTGCAAAGTTTACATGCTCAAAGTTTGACACAAATAAAAAATGTTTTTATATGTTTAAAGCACTCAAACCTTGAGAGTGGACAATCTTTGTTTTTTTCAAACATGTTTTTTTTTTACTAATGTGCACCATCCTTTCTAAAAATTGGAGAGGATTTTAACATTAATGATTAGAAGGACAAAAGGACTTGAATTGATGATTTTTTTTTTATAATCAATTTGAGCACATTAAATTCAAAAATGTTTTTGACCCTAAAAATTATGGATTTTGAAAATGTGCCTTTAACAAAAGTTGTTCATGTTTATGTGATAGAGGGCATGAATGCATAATCAATCTATAGTCAAAATGTATTTGTATCTAAAATGTAGTTATAAAGGGAAAACTTGAAATTCAAATTTTTAAGTTATAAACCAACACAAAAACAACACATGTCATGTGTAGTCCTCGGAAAAGGACTTTTATTTTGGTGCCTTTGATTGTGTTTTCACCCAAAAGTTTTACCTCTATTACAATTTATAATAAATTCTTTGTAACTACTAAAAGTTCCAAGAAAAGTTGTGTCTTTATTATAATGCAAGTTTACATTTCATTTGTCATGAAAAATAAATGTCCAAAATAATTCAAAGATTTGTCCCTACTAAAAATTTCAAGAAAAACTATCTTTACTATTACACAAAATCTACATTTCTTTCATGAAGATTCAATGTACAAATTAATTACAAGTTTCAAATCTATACTCCACATTAAATTGTAAAGTTCCATCCTAACTGTTTATAAATAGTAATAAGTGTAAACAATACTATGATTGTAGTCAAGTTGTAGCCCCATCACAATAACGAACAAAATGGTTTCAAAAGCCTCCATCAAGTAGCATAAAATATGGTCAAGTTGTTGCCTTTTGATGATGAGCACAACATCTTCAATTAACATCACCAAATGCTAACAACACCAACAAATAATGGTGTGCAAGTGCTACTCCAACAAGTATTGTTGAATTCCTAAATCCAATTCTTGTAATTTCTTACATGAAATTTCGTTAAAGAATAAAAACAAGCTAGGTCCAAATTCTTTAAGGTGTACCAAAATCTTATCACAACATCACCCTTTTCTGTCTTTTTTACCTAGTTTTTAAACAAATGTAAATACACATTTATGGATGATTATGATGAAATCAAAAATTGTAATGGCCCAAAATATAGTCCTTTTGAAATTTTTGATAACTTTTGATTCATTTTTTCAATGGTGATCAAAATATAAGGTAAAAAAGGAATGCATCAAGGACTAGGCCCTTTTTGTCCTATGTGGTATACACTTTAAAGGGTTTTCACCCAACTACCACATTAGTATTTTGGAAAACAACATGAAGGATACTGAACTTTAAGAACCCGTACACAAGTTGAAATTAAAATGCATTAAGGTGAAAGCATGGTCAAAAAAGCTAAGGGTGCCAAGGTAATAGTCCTTTTCCAAGGATTGCACATGACACATGTCATTTTTATGTTAGTTTATAAATTAAAATTTTGTATTTTGAATACCCCATTTAACATTGCATTTTACATATAAATATATTTTGACTAAAAATTGATTTTATATCATGTATATTATGCATTCATGCCTTCTATCACATATATATGAACAACTTTGTTAAAGCCACATTTTCAAAATCCTTTATTTTTAGGGTCAAAAACACTTTTGAACCAAATGTGTTCAAATGGGTTGTCAAAACAATTTTCATCACTTCAAATCCTTTTGCCTTTCTAATCATCAATGTTAAAATCCTTCCAAATTTTCAAAAGGAATGGTGCACATTTAGTATAAAAAAAGGATATTTAAAAAAAAACAAGGACTATCCACCCTCAAGGTTTGAATGTTTTGAACATGCAAAAACATTTTTGATTTGTGTCAAACTTTGAACATGTAAACTTTACAATTAATTGAAAATATTTCAAAAAAATTATGACAATTCAAATTATTATGCTTCCCTTGTGGGTCTAGGCATGTTATTAAGACCTAGTTGTAACTACCTGTCCCTTGTTTAGAAAGTAGTCACAGGGAAATATTGATGATGTGGTAGACCTAGGATAAAGCTAATTAGCTATTAAAATGCCTAGGCGGGAATTTTGAATTGAAGTCAAGACCTACATCAAGTCTTCTAAAATCCAGTGCATAGTGGATGGAATTCAATGCACATGTGGATGACACAAAAACTTTGAATCACATGTTTCGAGATAGGTTCATCACAAGTCTGAAGTGGTTACTTCTAGACTTCAAACCTTAACATGAAGACTTTCCGTCTTGTCCATTGAGTTCATTTAGGTCTAACATAGTTGTAAGTTCTTTCTGGAAATGTGATAGTGTAATTAAAGGTTTTAGATTTCAAGAAACTTATCGATTTGTTTAAAGAAAGCATACAAGACAAGTTACAGTGGGGAAGGTAGATAGAAAAGTGAAAAGGGAGGCAAATTCTAAGTTTCTTCCATGGGATTATGTTCCCTACAAAGATCAAATGGAAGACTACTTCAAGACTGTCAGGAAGTTGAATGGTGAAGGATTCAACCCCAAGGCCAACTTTCCTCCAAATATTGTGTTTGATGCAGACATAACAAAAGTATTTAGGTTGTCATCTGAGGGTTTCAAAACTACCAACTTGAATTTTCACCCAGAAATGAGGAAGGATTTACTTAAGCTCTATTGAAAAGTGTATGGTACAAACCAAGTGACAAATAATGAATTCATGATTTGGTTTGTGAAAGGTTACATTACACAAAAGAAGGGTGAGAAAGTTAACTAGGTTAGGGCTGCTACTTCAACAACTCGAATAAAAGCCCATAGAAAGGAAACAAAACTAATGAAAAGTGGATCCGTAGATTTTTTGGGGAAAGGTGGAGGGGAAGGATCCAACAAATTTGATTAGAAATTCTACAAGTCTAAGCAGACCAATACGACTGATAGTTTTGGTAGAGAAGCACTCATCTGTCCATATGGTGTTTCGCCCACAAAACTTGCAAGAATGACAAAGGTACATTTCCTCATGTAAAACCTCTTGAAACAGTGTAGAACCAAGTTTGCAATTCAAGAAGTAAAAAATTGTTTTTTGAAAAACTTGTAGGGCTAAAATTTAGTGTGGAGGATCGAAGGGAAACTACATTAGATGTGTAAAATGCCATTCCCAAAATGAATGTTAGCAAAAAAGATTGATGAGTGAGATTTAGGTGTTTGAACAAAAGGTATTCAAATGTTTTGGTTTTATTTTTGTTTTGATTTGGTCTTCTTTGTTTTGATGCCATATGAACATTTCAAACTTGCTCATTTGAAACTTACCATTTACATTTATTTCATAAGTGGAAATATTGAAGGCTTAAACCACATCTACAACAATTACTGAAAGTAAACTTGAAGCTGAAGGTTATATCAGTAAGACCTTTAGTGAGTTGGAGTTTTTGCAAATTTAACAAAATGCCTTACAAAGGCAACTTGAAATCAAAAGGAGCATGTTGGAGGAAAAAATGGAACAAACTATGCTTGGGGATGCATTACTAGCAAACATTGAGCTGAATTCCTTGAGGCTAAATGATGCCATAATTGAGGTAAAACAAAGAAATTTTGGTGTTAGAAGAAGAAGAAGAAAGAACAATTCAGAAGCAACTTGAAAGCATGAAGAAAATGAATGGCAATTCTTTTTGGCCAAAACCCATAATTCATCCCAATGCCCATGTCAATTTTGATAGCCCCACCTTTTTGGTTATCAAGCGTTGTGGGTTTTGTTTGGAGGGATTCCATTATAATGACATTGTTGTGACTTCTTGCAAACACATGTATCATCCACTTTGTTTGGGGGAACTTGTGAGGGTTACCAACAAATGTTCCATATGTGAGCAATTTTTTCACCCAGATTAGATGCAAATTGGGGCTTTTATGAAGAAGACGATGTTATGAATAAGTTAGCAGTTGAATGGGCCTTGATAATTTGCATGAAGAAATGAAAGTGTCTCTTATGGAAGGTGCCTCAACATCAACTCCTAGAGGTATAACATTTGTTACATAACCCTTTGTTTTACCTTTGAAATTGCAATAGGTACGGTGTCTTCTAGATGTCACACATGGACTTAACTACTATCATGTGCAAGTGCTAAGTGGATCTAATTATCATTGTTTTGCTCATGGAATAAACATAAGGCAATCTTGATGTGTTGCTTATAATGTTTCAGAGGACTACACAAAATAATATTGAGTAATGGTTGCATCAATTAATGTTTTTTGTTTATTTGTCCAAACACTCAATGTTGATGGAAAAGTAATAAATAATAGTTTTCATTATGCTTTTTACATTTGGTTGGTGGAAAAGTAGTAAGTTGTCACAACCCTAGTCTTGGGCTCGTGACCAAAGCAAGGGCTTGCAAGGTTGTGGGCCAAGAGGGAAGCCCGGGAGTCACATCCCATGCTCCTGGGACTATAGGAGAATGTGAGGGAATGAACCTTCACACTCCGAAGTGAGCTCCCACTTTGGGAATTGAAGTCCTGATGGACTCTCAAATTTTCAGAAAGCGATTACAAGGGTCAAAACTCATTGGATTGAGAC
>Ga0209611_10010797_pt1 | contig 13352 bp, 10 predicted proteins | sample S1TSphgellanicum_3_FD_187693 | JGI IMG/M metagenome (GOLD analysis project Ga0209611, IMG submission 187693) | Host-associated microbial communities from peat moss isolated from Minnesota, USA - S1T2_Fc - Sphagnum magellanicum MG (SPAdes) (version 2) | ecosystem: Host-associated > Plants > Peat... | reverse complement strand
ATCTCAAGGCCTGGTCGAAGAGATATCCCACCCATCTCGTCGCAGCTTAACCACCTTGGGTCAAACGATGCGCTCAGGCCGGGCGCGCTCGAAATTGCCGGATTTCCGTGCAATTTCACACTTTACCTGGAACCAACATGCTGAATTCAGTCGTCTATTACACCGTTCCCATCATCATATTTTTTGTCTTCATCCTATTGACCATCAGCGTAAAGATTCTTCGAGAATATGAGCGTGCGGTGGTCTTTAATCTGGGCCGGTTTGGCAAGGTCAAGGGACCTGGCCTCGTCCTTCTCATTCCTTTCGCGCAGGAGATGGTGCGGGTTGATTTGCGCACGCAAGTAATCGAGATTCCGACGCAGGACGTTATCTCCCATGACAACGTCTCGATGAAGGTCGATGCCGTCCTTTACTTCAATGTTGTTGACTCGGAACGTGCCGTCATCAAGGTGCAAGAGTATCTGCCCGCAACGAATATGCTGGCTCAGACGACCCTGCGAGCCGTGTTGGGACAACATGACCTTGACGAGATGCTTTCCGAAAGAAAGAAGTTGAGCGCTGATGTGCAGAACATTCTTGATGCGCAAACCGAGGATTGGGGGATCAAGGTCACCAACGTTGAAATCAGAACAGTCGAGCTCACCGACAATATGGTGCGCGCGATAGCGAAGCAGGCCGAAGCCGAGCGCGACCGTCGGGCGAAGATCATTCATGCTGAAGCTGAGTTTCAGGCTTCCCAGACGCTCGTGAACGCCGCCAAAATCTTGGGGAGCGTACCCGCGGCGATGCAATTGCGGTACCTGCAAACGCTCACGGAAATCGGTGCGGAGCAGAATTCTACCGTCGTATTTCCAATGCCAATTGACATCATTCGACCCTTCCTCGAGATTCTCGAAAAGGCGGACGGGGGAGTTGGCCGTCCCGCTTCTCGGTATTCACCTCTTCCCGATGATCTTCTCGTTGCAACCGCGGCGGCCGCGTGATGCGCGACTCCGCAGATCAATGGCGTGAAGCCGCCTAAACCAGTAACCGGCAGAAGGATACTTGCCCTCCTATGTAGCCTGCCGTACAGACCGTTCGGGCTGTCAGCACGCAAGATAGATGAATGTCGGGCCCCAGGGTACAGGTCGGGCCTGAGGTGAATGTCGGGCTAGAAAATATGTCGAACACGATGTCTGCGGTGAAATCGAAATGAGCTCCACCCGTTTTCGGTTATGCAGTGACTACGGCGAGATGTTCAAATGATGCACGAGTTCCTTACCAACAACTCCGAGGAGCTCGTGGCGCGCTGTCGGGTGAAGGTCGCCGGACGGCCGTCGCGGGGCGCTACAGCGGACCAGCTCAAGAACGGCGTGCCGCTCTTTTTGGATCAGCTGATCCGCACTCTGCGGGCAGAGGAAATCAATCAGCCTGCTATGAGTGTCGCGATTTCGGGCACGTCCGGTGGCCTGGCAAGCCGCTCGGAGATGGGGGTCTCAGCAGCTAGCCACGGACGCGAGCTGCTTGGGCTGGGTTTTACGGTGGATCAAGTGGTTCACGACTACGGCGACCTGTGCCAGGCCATCACCGATCTCGCCTTTGAGCGCGATGCGCCTTTTCAGATTGACGAGTTTCGCACGCTCAATCGCTGCCTGGACAATGCCATTGCCGAGGCCGTCACCGAATTCAGCTATCAGCGCGAGGCTGCCGAGGAGGCCCGGCGCCAGGACGCCTCCCAGCAACAGGCGATCTTCATCCACGAGTTGCGCAACTACATTGGCACCGCCGAGCTCGCCCTGAACGCCTTAAGGTCTGGCGATCTCGGCATTTCAGGTGCCACTGGAGCGGTTTTGGGACGGGCGATCGCTGCCTTGAAGGGCTTGACGAACAGGTCCGTGGACGAGATCAAGAGTGCTGTAAGAACATCCCCCACCGCGCAGTTATGCTCCTTGTCTGAGTTGATCGACGAAATGGAAGCTGCGGCGAAACTGACCGCCGCGGCGCATGGCTGTTCGCTCTTTGTCTCCGTGGTTTATCCAGACCTCGCGGTCAACGTTGACCGCGACCTGCTCACCGGCGCGCTTGGCAATCTCTTGAACAATGCGTTCAAATTCACGCAACCTGGAACACAGGTGTCGCTCGAGGCCTACGCAGCGGCAGAACGAATCTTGATCGATGTGAAAGATCAGTGCGGCGGACTTCCTCCAGGCACCGCCGAACGAATCTTCATGCCCTTTGTGCAGGTTGGAACGGATCGGTCGGGACTGGGACTTGGACTATCCATCGCCAAACACAGTGTTGAGCTGTTTGGTGGGACCATTCAGGTTCAGGATGCACCTGGCGTGGGATGCACATTTACTGTCAACCTGCCACGCTATTCGATGACCCCGCGTTGACGTCACATCCCTGCGAAACCGCCTAGGTGAAGAAGGCGTGACTCGCGATGCTGTTCACAAGCGCTGGCGCATGCCCGTGCCATGGTTGCCGCGGCTGAGGCCGCGGTACGGCTCTGCGGCGAATCGATGAGCGAAATGACTCCGTTACTCATCGCGCTGGTCTTTCAATCGAGCGCCGAAGTAGAACGTTGAGCCCGGGCTTTGATGACGGATAACTCTGAAGAGAAAAGCGCTGGGTTTTCATGGGTTCGAGTACCGCATCAGTTCCATGGCATTGAGGGTGAGAGCAATCCGTTCCCCTGCGTCGTGCCGTCGGGATTTCCGGCCCAAGCCCACGTCTAGCGCGCGGTCGGGTCCGTCGGCAATGTCATCGGTGGGGAAGCTTTGCCAGGTTCTGTTCGCGTGACCTTCGCGTCTGACCGTTCTGGAGCTAGCGATTCTTCGTTCGAAGATTCATTCGCGGAATCGGACGCCGCGTTGGTTCTGTTTCCGATCGTCGCCTTGCCTTGAAAAGATACAATTGTGAGCAAGAAGATCTGGATACACAGCCATACGAGCCAGAAATTTGGCCCGAAATTTCGCTTTCCCTTGGCGCTCTCAGCTGCAGCGACCGGGGCGGCCCGGGCAGTCGCTGCGATCGGGGCGGACGCCATGGTCGGAAGAAGCGTCACCAATCGACTGGCGATTTTTTCAGTCTCCAACGATTGCTGCACGTCTTCTGGCGATTGATTGAGAGTAGATGCAAGGGACTTCGCCGCATCCGAACGCGACAACGTGGTTAGACGCGCGGCTTCCTCCCAGGGATCGAGGTCCATTCGCGCGAGAGCCGAGAGTACGGTCGCGGAGCCACCCCCCGGCACTTGAGAAAGCGACGTGAACAAAAAACCGTCGTATTGAGTGGGAAGGTTCATGCGTCCTCCTTGGCATCCGAACCACTAAGGCTGAGTTGTCCGCGCAGAGAGAAGCAATAGGTCCTCAGGCGCAGGCGCAAGGCAAGCAACCCATTAACCGTCCCGAAATCGTTCGATGCCATGAGGTGATCACTGCGCAAGATTTCGGCCATCCAGGTGCGCGACCTTTAGCTCGCCGGAAACCATGGCCGCGCGATGTCCGGGTCTATAACGCTTGGCGTGTTCAGGGGGTCTGTCATCGTGTTATTGACCAAGCTGCTGACGCCTGGCATGGCGCGGATGGCGTCTTCAATCTGCCATCTTTCCAGATCGCTTCGCATCTTTCCGGTTAGGGTGACAGCACCCTTGCAAACCTGAATCTCGACTTCACCGTCATTCACATCCGGTCTTTCTGAGATGAATCTCCGAATGGCCTGCTTCAATTCAACGTCAGATTCCATCGCTGTTTCCATTGGGCTTAACGATATGAACATGGGCTCGTTTTCAGGCCCCGTCTGTACGGTGCCGCGCATCCTAGCAACCTGAAATCCATTACTTGTTGCACTGAGAGGGGCACCGTTCGGTTGGCATGATCTGCCGGAAGGTCTATGCGCGAGAAATTTCCGGGACCGTGAAAACAGGACTGCGAACTTGCGCAATCCAGGCAGGAATCGACGAGAACCAAGGCCCGTTGCTGGCATCTCGCTTTCGCGCGTCGATGACGTGGCATGTCGTTTGCGAGGCATGCCTATCGTTACGGGAGGAATCCCGGCATCGCCAGCGGGCGTGCGTTGGCGCACGGATTGAGCCTTGTCCCGATGCTAGAGTCGTAGAGCGCTTTTGAAGATGTCGACCCGGAAGCGAGGTGCGCAACAAGTGACGGCGGCTCCGATCTAGTCTCTTGCACGGTTGCTGTTTTCTGCGTTTGCGTAGACCGCTTTCGTTTCCAGCTCGACTTCGCATCGCTCCAGTTTCAGCGCCGGCCTGAGAAACCTGGACCCTCAACGCAATTAATTCTTGGGAAGAACTTGTTCTTGCACGGCGTGGAAACGGTATGAGCCGATGCGACCGTTTTTGGCCATCACGTAGAACCCAACGGGTTCGGCTCGCTCGCCAATGGTTGTGGCGGTTGCTGTACCGAACGCAGCCCGAACAACGAAGCCGCCCTTCACGAAACAGACATGGGTCATCGCGGAAACAAGCCAATGCCGATTACGACATTATTTTTGGATGTCGGTGGGGTACTGCTGACCAATGGATGGGACCACCGGGCTCGCAAGCGAGCGGCGAAGCACTTCAAGCTGGATTGGCCCGAGCTGGATCAGCGGCACGGACTCGTCTTTGAGACACACGAAGAAGGCAGGCTTGACTTTGAGGAATACCTGGCCCAGGTCGTGTTCTTTGAGAAACGGCCATTCACCCGCAACCAATTTCGTGACTTCATGTTCGCTCAATCAAAGCCTTATCCAAAGATGCTCGAACTCGTCCGCAGACTGAAAACGCTGCACGGTTTGAAGACTGTCGTCGTTAGCAATGAATCGCGGGCAGTCAACGCCCATCGTATTTCGACCTTTAACCTCGACCGTCTTGCGGACACTTTTGTCTCGTCCTGTTTCGTTGGCATGCGCAAGCCTGACGTTCAGATTTTCCGGCTGGCTCTTGACCTTGCCCAGGCGGTTCCAGAGCAAACCGTGTTTATCGACAACACCCCGATGTTCGTTGAAATTGCAGAGCGTCTGGGGATGCGCGGCATTGTTCATGACACCTATGGGTCGACTTGCGAAAAGCTGAAGCAGCTCGGGCTACCGTTACTTGACGCAGTTTAGGCCCATCACCCGCTCGAAAAAGGAAATCGAAAATGTCGTCAGATCCCGTTGCAATCGCTGAGTTGCTTCACGAAACACCCAATGAGCTACATGCGGAGGAGTCGCTAAGCGGGAGCAAAGCCGAGTCTCCAGACCTTCTGCGCCGCCTGGATGCGTATTGGCGCGCAGCCAACTACATATCGGTGGGTCAAATATATCTGTATGACAATCCGCTTTTGAAAGAGCCGCTAAAACTCGAACATGTCAAGCCATTGGTGGTTTCGCATTGGGGGACAACCCCAGGACAGAATTTCATCTACGTGCACTTGAACCGCGTCATCAACAAGTATGACCTCAACATGTTCTACATTGCCGGCCCCGGTCATGGTGGGCCGGCAATTGTCGGCAATGTCTATCTCGAGGGTACCTGGAGCGAGGTTTATCCCAATGTCACTCAAGATGAAGCCGGATTGCAGAAGCTTTTCAAGCAGTTCTCGTTTCCGGGCGGCATTTCAAGTCACGTTGCACCAACGACACCCGGATCGATTCACGAAGGCGGTGAACTGGGCTACTCCCTGAGTCATGCCTTCGGCGCTGTTTTCGACAATCCGGACCTGATCGTTGCTTGTGTGATTGGCGATGGCGAAGCGGAAACCGCTTCGCTTGCGACCTCGTGGCAGTCCAACAAGTTTCTCGATGCCAGAACCGATGGAGCAGTGTTGCCAATCCTGCACCTCAATGGCTACAAGATCAGCAATCCGACTGTGCTCGCTCGCGTTGAGCATGAAGAACTCAGTCAATTCTTACGAGGCTGCGGCTGGACACCATACTTCGTTGAAGGTATTGATCCAGAGAAAATGCATCAACTGATGGCAGCCACGATCGACCTTGCGATAGAGGACATCCATCGCTTTCAAAATAATGCGCGCACCGGCAATGATACGGCGCGCCCAAGATGGCCAATGATTGTCCTGAAATCGCCAAAAGGCTGGACTGGGCCGAAATTTGTCGACGGCGTGCAAATTGAGGGGACATTTCGCTCGCATCAGGTTCCATTGCTGGTCGATTCAGAACATCCCGATCACGTGCAGCTTCTGGAAGCCTGGATGAAGAGTTACCGGCCCGAAGAACTCTTCGATGAGAATGGACGGCTGATTGCGGAGCTGGCAGAGCTGGCACCCAAGGGCAATCGGCGGATGGGGGCCAATCCGCATGCCAACGGCGGTTTATTGCTTCGCGATCTCGACATGCCTGATTTTCACGACCATGCCGTAACCGTGACCTTTCCAGGAGCGGTGCAGGTTGAGGACACGCGTGTTTTGGGGTCGTTCCTGCGAGACGTCATCAAGCTGAATCAGGACAAGCGGAATTTTCGCCTCTTCGGGCCTGACGAAACCGTCTCGAACCTTCTTCAAGCCGTCTTCGAGGTGACCAACCGCCAGTGGGATGCACGTGAAGTTGGCAACGACGAATTCCTCGCGCCGCAAGGACGCGTTCTGGATTCGATGCTAAGCGAGAACCAGTGCGAGGGGTGGTTGGAAGGCTATCTCCTGACCGGCAGGCACGGACTGTTCAACAGTTATGAGGCTTTCATTCGAATCATCGACTCGATGTTCAGCCAGCATGCGAAGTGGCTCAAGGTCTGCCGGGAACTACCGTGGCGGCGCGATATTTCTTCGCTGAACTATCTGTTGGCCTCGCACGTCTGGCAGCAGGACCATAACGGATTCACCCATCAGGACCCCGGCTTTCTTGACCATGTCATCAACAAGAAGGCGGATATTGTCCGCTGTTACCTTCCCGCAGATGCCAACTGCCTTCTGTCTGTCGTCGATCATTGCCTGCGCAGCCGAAATTATGTCAATGTCGTCGTCGCGGGAAAGCATGCTCTGCCGCAATGGCTGAGCATGGATCAGGCGGTTGTGCATTGCACCGAGGGTGCCGGCATCTGGCAATGGGCCAGCAATGATCAGGAAAGTGAGCCGACCGTCGTCATGGCTTGCTGTGGCGATACGCCAACGCTCGAAATTCTTGCTGCCGTGTCAATTCTGCGCGAAAACCTGCCGGACCTGAAAATGCGCGTTGTCAATGTAGTCGACCTGATGAAGCTGCAACCCAGCACCGAACACCCTCACGGCTTGACTGATCTGTCCTACGACTCGCTGTTCACGAAAGACAAACACATAATTTTCGCATTTCATGGTTATCCGTGGCTGATCCATCGGCTCACCTATGCCCGCACCAACCGCAACCTGCATGTGCGGGGCTACAAGGAGGAGGGAACGATAACAACGCCGTTTGACATGCGCGTTCAAAACGACCTCGACCGTTTCCATCTTGTCATCGACGTGGTCGATCGCGTGGCGACTCTCGGCTCGAAAGGCGACTACCTGAAACAGCAGATGCAGGACAAGCTCATCGAGCACAAGCACTACATCGACGCACACGGTCAAGACATGCCGGAAATCCGCAACTGGAAATGGACCGCTGCTCAATGAACGCGCTGACTCTAGAGGCGACCGCCCAGTTGCTCGTCGCCAATGGCAAGGGCCTGCTTGCGATCGACGAAAGCACCGTCACCTGCAATAGGCGCTTTGCCCAGTGGGGCATTCCTCAGACTGCGGAGGCGCACCGGCAATATCGGGATCTGATCGTCAGCACGCCAGGTCTTGACGAGTCAATCAGTGGCGTAATTCTCTACGACGAGACGATACGGCAGAAAACGAACGACGGCACTCCATTTGCCCAGGCGCTCGAAGCAGTCGGAATCGTCCCGGGAATCAAGGTTGACCTTGGCGCCAAAGCCATGGCGGCCTTTGCCGGCGAGAAGGTTACGGAGGGCCTGGACGGTTTGCGAGATCGTCTAATTGCCTATCTGCAGCTTGGCGCACGCTTTGCCAAATGGCGGGCGGTTTTTGCTATCGGCGATGAAACGCCCAGCGACGGCTGCATCGAGGCGAACGCGCACGCGCTGGCCCGCTATGCCGGTTTGTGTCAGGAAGTGGGCCTTGTGCCGATCGTCGAGGCGGAGGTCCTGATGGATGGAGATCACGCGCTAGATGAATGCTATGCCATAACCGAAAAGGTTCTGCGATCGGTCTTCCAGGTGCTTTATTCGCAGCGCGTCAAGCTTGAAGGAATGCTCCTTAAGCCAAACATGGTCCTTTCTGGCTTGACCTGTGCGCACCAGGCGACGCTCGACGACGTCGCCGAGGCCACAGTTAGCTGTCTGCTGCGCTCGGTTCCCGCCGCCGTCGTGGGCGTCGTGTTCCTCTCCGGCGGCCAGGCCGGCGACATCGCCTCGGCCCGTCTGAATGCGATGAACGTCCGTTTCAAGTCACGCCTGCCCTGGGAGTTGTCATTCTCGTTCGGAAGGGCAATTCAGGAACCGGCGCTTGAGATCTGGCGTGGCGAGCAGGCCAACGTCGGATTGGCACAAGAAGCGCTCTATCATCGCGCCAAGTGTGACCGGGCTGCGCATCGCGGCCTGTACGACGCGGCCATGGAGGCGGATCATTGCGTAAGCGCAGCAAGTCATCTGGCGACTGATATTTACGCCGCCAGTTCGCAATGAACGCTGACATTCGCCAGAAGTTTGTCGTTGGCAATTGGAAGATGCATACGACTGCTGTCCAGGCGAGGCAGTTGGCACAGGGAGTTATCGACAGTGTTGGCAGCGACGATCATCTCACCGTCATCGTCTGCTCACCTTTCCCCTATCTTGCAATGGTTGCCGACATTCTGAAGTGCAGCCAGGTGGCTCTTGGCGCGCAAAACATGTATCCCGAAGCCGAGGGTGCATTCACAGGTGAAGTAAGCCCAACGATGTCGCTCGATATCGGTTGCAGCTATGTCATTCTCGGACATAGCGAGCGCCGGCATACGTTGGGCGAATCCGACCGTTTCATCAACCAGAAAGTCGTGTGCGCACTGGCGGCTGGATTGAACGTCATACTTTGCGTCGGAGAAACGCTGGAAGAACGTACCAGCCAACGGACGGAGAGGGCGCTTGACCGCCAACTCTCCTGCGGATTGACCGGAATCCCGGCCGAGGCACTATTGCGTCTGGGCATCGCCTACGAGCCCGTCTGGGCGATCGGAAACGACGAGCATCACGCCACTGCCGAGCAGGCGCAGGAGGCGCATTTGCTCATTCGACGAAAGCTCGCCCAAATCTATGGCGAGGCCTGGGCCACAAGGATTACGGTTCAATACGGCGGCAGCGTCGTCCCGGCGAATGCGGCCGCGTTTCTTGCTGAGTCCGAGATAGACGGCGTTCTCATTGGCGGTGCAAGCTTGAATGCCCGTGAATTTCTACAGATTATCACTGCGGCCAAATGCGCTCCGCGAGCAGTCATGCTGCCTGCGTGAGTCTGGGCAAGGGCGGCGGCAGCATCGCTGTCACCGCTTGGCTGGAGAAGCCGAACCAGGCAGAGCTGTGCGCTGCCGGGCTGCGCCGGATTTCGATCCTTCAACCTATCCTGGCGAATGATTAAAGCCGTGCCTCTGTCACGATGCTCAATGCTGCCAGAGAATCTGTTCAGCCTCGAGCGGCACTAAAGCCCCGGCGTGCGATGGCACAAGGCGCGCCGTGTAGTCGGCGGCTTGACGCTTGTCAGAACAGCAAACAGAATAGACGATGGTGTCAGGAGATTCCGTCGACAGCTTGCACGCCGATAGGACTTCGGGATTCGCCCCGCGTTCCTCGGATTGGGCGGCATACAGCTCCACTCTGAAGTGGGCGGGATCGAGCCCACCCGGGCAGACCGTGATGTGGAATACGTGTTGACCATCCTGAGTCTGGACGCTGACGTTGTCAAAGCGCAGGGTGTTCCACTGCTCGGCTACACTGCGTCGCCACTGTAGAAGGCTGGCACCGAGTGCGCCTTCGTTTTCGGCACGTGCGTTGTAGCTTAAGGCAGCCGGAAGGTAACAGTCGTTGGTGTATTCACGGATTGCCCGGCTCGCCGAGAATTCCGGAGTCAGCGTCGCCATGCTTTCGCGAACGCGTCCCAGCCAGTTGGAAGGCAGTCCCTGCGCGTCCCGGTCATAGAATTCCGGAACCACCTGCTGCTCGAGCAAGGTGAAGAGGGTTTCCGCTTCAGACGTATCCCAGGCCTCATTCGCGCCGTGTTCTTTTCCGTCTCCAATCGCCCAGCCGATCCTCGGCGTGTACGCTTCTGCCCACCAGCCATCCAGTTCGGAGATGTTCAGCCCCCCATTGGCAAGGACTTTCATGCCGCTTGTCCCACAGGCCTCCCACGGCCGGCGCGGAGTGTTGATCCAAAGATCCATTCCTTTGACCAGTTCCTGCGCCATCTGCATGTCATAGTCGCTAAGGAAAACCACACATTCCCGAACCTCGGGTCGCTCGATAAAGTCGTTCCAGCGCTTGATCAGCGCCTGTCCCGGGACATCCTCGGGATGCGCTTTGCCAGCGAGTATCAGCTGCACCGGGTGTTTCGGGTTGGTGAGTAAGCGAACCAGCCGATCGGGATCCCGCAGCAAAAGGTCGGGCCGTTTATAGGTCGCAAAGCGGCGTGCAAATCCAACGGTAAGGACGTCTTCCTTGAAGATCTTGGAGACGTCCGAACCTGAAGCACCTTTGGCCGAGAGTTGACAGGCGTAACGGTCACGCACTTGCATGAGCATCGTCTTGCGTGCGCCATTGCGCATGTGCCACAACTCACTATCAGTCAACCTGCGGACGTCGTCCGCGAGAGGACGATCTTCCCGCCAGCGATTTGGACCACATGCTTTGGTCCAGAGATCATCGGCTTCGGCTGAATCCCACGTGGGCACGTGAATTCCATTGGTGACGGAGCCAACGGGGACTTCGGACTGAGGCCATCGTGCAAAAAGAGGCTGAAAAATATGCCGGCTTACTTCTCCGTGGAGCTTGCTGACACCACTGACGCGGCCGCTGCCACGAAGTGCAAGGTAAGCCATGTTGAAAGACTCCGACGCATCCAGAGGGTTGCGCCTTCCCAATGCCAGAAACTCTTCTATGGAAATCGCTAGTTCGTCCTTGGCATAGTGACTAAGATACTTGCAGCAGAGGTTCGGATCGAATCGATCAAATCCGGCCGGGACGGCTGTGTGAGTGGTAAATAAATTTCCAGCCCTGGTAATCGTTAGCGCTACGTCAAATGCAACGCGATGATCTGCCATGTAGTTGCGCGCGCGCTCCAATACGGCGAACGCCGCGTGGCCTTCGTTCAGGTGGCAAACTTCGGGATTCAAACCAAGCTCGCGCAGCAGCCGCCAGCCGCCGATACCCAAGACAATTTCCTGTTCCAGCCGCATTTCGGCGTCGCCACCGTACAACTCGCTCGTAATCCCGCGATGCGCAGCCGTATTGGCAAAGTCATTCGCGTCCAACAGAAACAGCTTTGTTCTGCCAACCAGCACCTGCCAGCAGCGCAACCAGATCTTTGTAGCAGGGAGTTGGATCTGGATGCGGAGCCACTCGCCGTTTTGACGGCGAAGAGGCTGAATGGGAAGTTGGCCCGGATCGTTGACGGGATAGAGGACGCGTTGATAGCCATCTGCACCGAATTCCTGTCGGAAGTAGCCCTGGCCCCACAGCAATCCGACCCCTATGACGGGAACACCGAGGTCGCTTGCCGCCTTCATCTGGTCGCCGGCGACATTTCCGAGTCCGCCCGAGTAAATGGGGAGCGCCTCCGTCAACATGAACTCCATGCTGAAATAAGCGATGCTGGAGAGTGCTGCGCCTCGATGTGTGTTCTGAAACCATGCATCAGACGAGAAGAAATTACGTTTGCGCTCGAGGCACGTGGCAAGTAGCTCCTGGAAGTCCGGGGTGTTTAGAAGTTCCCTGACTTTATCGTGTGAGACCGTCTGAAGAATGACCCACGGGTTTTGAGTTGAACCCCACAGATCGTTGTCGAGAGCTTCCCAAAGACGATCCGTTGCGTGGTTCCACGACCAATGAAGATTCAGCGCCAATTCCTTCAGTGCGTCGATGCCAAGCGCCGACCCGGCGTTGGCCCCGTAAACATTCTTCTCTGATTTACTGGATTCGGGATCGCTCACTTTATGCTCTCAAGCTCGGGTTTCGTCGTCTCTGCAGCGACAGAGGCAAAGGCCTGTCCAGCGACGGCCTGGGCGTCTGCTTCAATGAGGGCGAGATGCTCCTCGCCAATGAAGCTCTCCGCATAAATCTTGTAAATGGCTTCCGTGCCAGAGGGTCTCGCAGCGAACCAGCCGTTCGCGGCAACCACCTTGATCCCGCCGATCGGATTGCCATCGCCTGGGGCTTCGGTCATGATCGTGACCGGTTTTTCACCCGCCAGATCAGCCGCGTGAATGTCATCTGCGGTGATATGTGCAAGCGCCGCCTTCTGCTCGTCGGTCGCCGCGGCTTCGGATCGGCGATAGTGTGAGTCGCCAAGCGCCCTTGCGAGTTCATCATAGAGTTCGCCCGGATTCTTCTTGCAAGTCGCGGTAATCTCGGCCGCCAGCAACGCGGCAATAATCCCATCCTTGTCTGTCGTCCAGACACAACCGTCCATGCGCACAAACGAAGCGCCAGCGCTCTCCTCACCCGCAAAGCCGAGGCTGCCCCGAAGCAGGCCATCGACGAAGTATTTGAATCCGACCGGAACCTCGCAAAGCTTTTGTCCGCGGCGGGCCGCGACGCGATCGATCATGCTGCTGCTGACCACGGTTTTGCCAACCGCCAGATCTCGTGCCCAATGCGGCCGGTGCTGGAATAGATAATCGATGCACACTGACAAATAGTGATTCGGTGGAAGAAGTCCAGCGCTTCGAGTAACGATGCCATGACGGTCATGATCCGTATCGCATGCAAAAGCCAGATCGAATTGATCCTTCAACTCGATCAAGGGTCGCATTGCGTATTCTGAGGAAGGATCCATGCGAATCTCGCCATCCCAGTCAAGCGTCATGAAGCGAAACGTCGGATCGACCGCCTCATTTACAACTTTCAGTTTCAAGCCGTATCGCTTTGCGATGGGCTCCCAATAGTGCACACCGGCGCCGCCGAGCGGATTGACTCCGACACTGATACCCGATGCGGCGATTGCATCCATGTTGACAACATTGTGCAGGTCGTCGACATAAGCGGTCAGAAAATCGTGGCGATGCGTCGTCGATGCGCGCAATGCCTTGTCAAGGGAAATTCTCGAGACAGCGCTAAGGCCATCAACAAGGAACTGGTTGCTCTGCACTTCAATCCACGCAGTGACCTTTTCTTCTGCCGGGCCGCCGTGCGGCAAGTTGTATTTGAAGCCGCC
>Ga0209611_10010795_pt1 | contig 13354 bp, 5 predicted proteins | sample S1TSphgellanicum_3_FD_187693 | JGI IMG/M metagenome (GOLD analysis project Ga0209611, IMG submission 187693) | Host-associated microbial communities from peat moss isolated from Minnesota, USA - S1T2_Fc - Sphagnum magellanicum MG (SPAdes) (version 2) | ecosystem: Host-associated > Plants > Peat... | reverse complement strand
CAGCCAGTGGTAGTTGCAGCTGATCCGTCAGCTTCGTCATCACTGCCACGTCTGGAGCTCAGATCACAGCCTCCTCCCGCGGTTCCTCTCATGTCTTGCAGCTCTGCTGGATCGAACAACTGCATATTGACGTGCCATTTGATCTGATCTCTCTGATCAGTAGTAATACTGGGGTTCGATGTCATGATTCCTATGCTGCAGCTGGGAGACGACACAACAGCTTCATCATCGCCATCGGAAGTCGAAGGTAATTGATTCATGTCGATATCCCTCGGTGAAGACCCACGACCGCCGCCAGACGAGTAAGTCTCCACTCCTACGCCGTCGGCATTGTTGTAACCTGCACAAAACAAGCTGCCCTCTGGACAATGCATGTCCGCAATGGAAAATGTCAGCAGCAAAAGCGTACAGTCCAAGCTACTTCATGATTCAAGCCTCAGCGAGCAACAACACGCTCTTCTAGAGATCACCGCGTAAAGACTGCACTCACCATTGCATGAATCCATCCTCGACAAAAAAGTTTGTTCCAGCAACGAGCTGAAGCGGTCCGTGACGGAAGAGTCGGGCGCCGGTTCAGCTGTGCTAGTCTCCTGCACCGAGTCATGCGATGATCGACTCATGGGAAGCAAGTCAAGCTGCACCGGCGGTGGTCGACGCAGCTGCTGCGCCCAACTTGGCATAACATGATGCGCCGCAGCTCCTAGATTCTCCACATGACCCAAGCCTAAGCTGGTAGTCATGTCCAACCTGATCATTCTCTCCATTTCCACGATCCGCACGCTTTCTTTCCCAGCTTCCGACGCCAACATCATCAGTTCCACGACACACTCGACGACGTTACTCTCACAAGAAGGATGCGGCGGAGCCCCCTCTTGCCCTTCCCCGCCTCCGCCCCCCGCACACCCTTTCCTCTTCCTCTTCCACCGAAAAACTTCCCAAAAAACTGATCAAAACACTTGCAAATCCTGAGTACCGTTAGTTTTAAACTCTCGTCCGTTGCAGGCGCAGATCTAGAGCAACATAACCATGAGTGAAGCCCAATGATAAAAGTTCAAAGTAGATCCTGGCGTCGTCTGCAGGTAGCTGTAGGTAGAATCAAGCTGCTGGTGGTATTCAGTCGAGCCGGAAGCCCTTCACTCATGTCGCCTTGCTCGCATCCCACTAGTAGCAGCAACAAATATCAGCTTGCGTGCAGCTAGCGCTAGCAGCTTCATTGCTAGTAATTCTGTACCGAATGGGTACAATTTCGAGTCGCGTTTAAAACAGACTGCACGTGCGCGGCGTGGGGGGGGACCGCAGTCGACAACGTTCCTACGAAGCTTATAATTGCTACAACTCTAGAGCTCCAAACTGCCGCTGCTATAAGATGGACACTAGAATCTGTATACGAAGTGGAAAAGGAACTACATATACGCATGATCCGTGCTAGCTAGCTAGAACGTCGGATCAGTGCAGGCGCGCTTGATCATCGTTTGCTCGACTCATGTTGTTGTTGCTGCAGATTTATTTTCGTCGACCAAGTGTCTGTCTTTCAGCTCGTCTCTTCTTCGTAGCAGCTACCCACAACCCACATTTGAGATCTTTGTTATATATCTGTAATACTGCGGCCGCCGTAGAGGGAATATTCATGTGAAATTGTACACTCGATCGATCTTGTGGCGTACGCACAAGTCCTCTACAATTATGTAACTGTTGTAGTACGTACTATTGGAATGATGTTTTTCAACTGGGTGTAGCTGATTCGCAATCAGCGCGAACCCAAATCCCTGAAATTATCCTTGCCGGATGCACACAGCGGCATGAGAGAGAAGAGATCTAATAATGATGTAGTGTGTTCCCTGGCTGTAGCACTAAATTTCTTTGATTAGCTCGACTAGTTCAATTCCGACGACCCAGTACAGACTTGATTCCGAGGAAGCTTGCATTGGTACTGCAGCAGCCATTGCAATCCAATCTAGACTAAACTGCCAATGCAGATACTAGTACCAGCTACTCTCGATCGCCGGATTCTTAAAGGTCGATTCAAGAAAGTACAGTATAGACATGAAGTGAAAAGCATGTCAACATATACGACTTGATCTTGTTGCAACAAAGTTTTACAAGACGCGGTAGCTACTGCGAGATATTACATCGTCGAGATCAACAAGACGTATGTATGATGGACCAGGTTGCTTGCAGGCATGATTGATTGATGATGCTCATGATCATCGAATCGATGATGATGGGTTCTAGGTCTGGTATATCATGATGAGTGAGGCTGGTCATGCATCATGGCCGGCAAGTTTTCTTTTGGCCCGTTCGCGCGCTGCCGGCAGGCTTTTTGACAGGGGAGCAGGCAGGAAATTATGCCATGGAAATCAATCATAGTGTCGGTCGTGGCTTGTGGCGACACGCCACAAAGAGTAAAACTAGAGAAACCAGCAGTCGAAAGCTCTAAACCCATATCAATCACGTGACTACGATGGATGGCCAGACGGGGAAGTGTACCGGTCCGCCCACTGACTTGCTACTAGAACACCATGATCGATGCAGGCGGAGATTTCTAGCTGGACCGGCCCCGGCTCAAATCCAACTGGATGGTAATGACATCAGGCCGGAGGGTTGAAGAGGGAAGCTGGAAGCCACTGGCAATCGTTTGACCAATGATTGTCGCAACGCCGCTGGAAGAAGAAACCGCTGGTAGTAGTTTCAATGCTTCACAATCGAGCACGGCGCCAAGGATTTCTAGAACAAAAAAAGATTGCGAGGGAGGCAGGGAGAGAGACGGAGGAAAGCTCGCGAGGGAGAGAGAGAGAGATGGAAAAGCGCGCGTGAGAGGAAAGTGTGCGTGAAAGCGTGCAGTTGAAAAGCAAGTGATGAACCAAGCAAGGAATACCAAGTTAACGATACTTACGAGACGTGGTTTGGTGTGAAATCCACGCATGTTATTCTCTTTGAATTTTTTTAATTTGGGGAATTTATTTTGTAAATCCCAATTATTCTCCTAATAATTTCATGATCACATACATACATATACCTACCATGTGCCTCCTCAAATTACGATAATTTTTGTGAAAGGTGTGCATTTTGCAAATCTTCAATCTTAACAAGACTTCAGTAATTTTGTGGATACCCTTCATTCTAGTTTTCTTTTTCTTTTTCAGTGAGTTTTCACAACTTAACCACATTATTTTGGAGGAAAGTTTTGGTAGCGCAGTTTTGACTCAAAATGGCACATAATCCCCAGGAAGATTTAGCCACATCTGGCTATAAACCAGATTTGAACACAAAACTTTAATCATCTTTCTATATCATTGGTTACACACTCAAAACCAAAATATAGAAATTTGGCAATTTTCACTATTTGTCTTCTCCCCCCCTCGCACTTATGGCAATTGAAAACCTCTAAATTCACTTCATTTTCAATTTTTCAATATTTAATTTCATGTTTTGGCGAAATTTCTACAATAAGAAAAAAGCTGGACCCAACCTTTGAAGAATTACAGAAGTAACATTTGAACATGAACTAACTGGAACATGACTAAAGCATCTTCTTGACATTAACTGCAGCCAAAGCCATCATTATTCTTTCCTTGGGCACTTATCCTACTTTGCGTGCAATGTAGGTTCGTTATCAAACTAGCACAAGTTAATACAAATTAGCCATGATGAAAGTGCCTGATGATGCTTCCAAGTGCGCACCAGTCTGCAGCCTGCCTCATGATCATCACCAAAAAGGGCATATAAATTTCCATAAGTTCTGTTAAGAGTTTCTTAAGAGTTCATGATCCTGAAATGATGAAAAATTTGGACAAAATCATGCGCTTTGACCAAAAGATCAGCATCTCCTCATTGGGTTCCTGAAAAAAGCATAAAGTATAAACATTAAGGTCCAACTTTGCAGGTAAAAAGTTGTTCCTACTTTTACTTCCAAAGTCCTGCAACTTCTCGTTCATTACTGATGCTGTAATTTCACTCTTAACTTTCCCAGTAACAAACTTTTATAGGAAAGATCTGGTGTAATAACTTAAGGAGAGGAGTAATGATTAGGGCATCTACTAATGCCCTAATTAAGTAGATGCCCTAATCACCCAATTCAGTGTGTAATCAGTAATTAGGTGGAGTTAGTGGTTCTTTATTAGCTCTTCATAGCTAATAAACGAAATTAAGATCTGGTGAGTAACTAAGGAGAGGAGTAATGATTAAGGCATCTAGTAATTAGGGCATCTCCTAACTAAGTGTTTAATCGGTCATTAGGTGTAGCTAGCTATGGTGTTGCTTCATTATTAGCTCTCATTAGCAGGTGCTCATAACAAATTACTGTCATTAGGGATCAGCAAAGGAGGTAGAGTTCAGCTCATTAATTAGTCATTCAAGTCATCCCAGCTAAGCCAGAGAGCTGTAGGGTTTTCATGGGGCAGTTGAGGGTTGGTTTTTTTCACTAGAATGCTGGTCACTTCTCACTTTTTTTTTTTCAATTTTGTGATGTTGTCACATTGGTGATCATCCACAAGGAGATTCAGCCATGTTTGGCTATAGACCAGCTATGAAAATAGAAATTTAATATTAAAATCCCTTTATATCCTGGCTACTTGCATGGACAATGTGTAGAAACATGGCTATTTTTTGGACTTCTAAACAATTTTCAGCAAATTTTGTTGAAGCCAAATGGCCAAAATCTGTCTCCAAAAAAACCGTGTTGTAGTAATTTGGGAGTTGTGGAGTGTTGCCAATTGTTTGAGACAACAATAATAAATGTCAATCTTTCCTAGAATAATCTTTTGCATAATTGGGTCAAGTTTTCAACAAGCACTAGCATGCCAAATGTTTGACTATATTTTTACAAAATTGGTGAGACCCCAGCATGAAGAATGACTAGAACTCGCTATGGTGTTTATTTTCAATTTCCATATTTGGCCCTTTGCCTTGTGACATGAAGAGCAGAGTGCCCATTTCTAACCTTCCATGGCAAGATTGGGTTATGTCACTTGTTGATACTCTATTTTTCTACATGTATGCATGTCTGTTGTGTGCACATGTGTTTCTTTCCCCAGTCAAGTCATATCACCATATGAGGTGCCTCATACCTAATCCGGACATGGTACAAACTACAAACTTTCCAAAGCATGTGTTTCATCTTCAAAGTAAGAAATTGTAATCAATGTAAAAAGTTATACTATGATAGTTCAACTAATCCTATGGTCCAAGACTCTTCCACACGATTCAACAGCCAGTTTTACAAATGGTCTAAGAGTGGCAAAATCTCCAAAATTCTAGGCCTGAGTCCAGCATCAGAATTCAGCAGCAGCAGCTCAATGGCGAAGTGCAGGATCCAGAAAACAAAGGATTGAATCATTTAGTTGAACTAGATTTTGTGAGTTTTTCTCCAAAGAAAGACAAAATGTAGTCGACAGAAAGTGTCCAGGACCTTCCATAGTTGAACTAATTCTGATGATCTCAGACTCATCCTAGAATTAGCCTAGCAGCAAAATCTTCAAATCTCTAGCAAAATTTCAAGGCCTCAATTCTATCTGTTAACTCCATGGCAAGTGCAGAGTCCATCGGGAAACAGGATTGATGATGAATCAGTTGGTAAAAACCAATTTATTAAATCTGTGTTTGATGGTTTTCTCTTTTTCAAAGAAACAATCATCAGGTAAGTGTTGGCTACCTAGATAAAACCTTAACTGGCGGTTCTCCAAAGATCAAAGGACCTGGTTTTGACCCAGAACTGTGGTTCTAATTTCTACAATAAAAAGCAAAGAAGTGGTCAAAGAACCTTCCCTGAACCATCAGTTCTTTTCCAGTTGACTGAGGAAACCCCGCAACTCTTGGAAAAGTCTCATAAACCAGGAATTGACAGTTATTTCACTCTAAACTTTTTTATTAAAAAAACTAAGAATCCGTGTTTGTTGATAACCCGTGTTTGTAGATTGAACTCACTTTTTGGGACCTGAAATCAGTGGGTAAGGGCAGGTATTTTATACCCTTGACTGATGGTTTCCCAAATGAAAGAACCAGTTTTGACCCTTAACTGGGGCTCTAAGAACTGGCATCTTGTGCCAGTTCTTTCATGAGAATCGCGACTTCATTGAAAATTTAAGAAAACCCAAAAACCCGATTTCCTGAACAAAACCAAAGTGCTGCCCAACAAGAGTTATACTTTAGAACAAAACCAAAGAAGAGCCAAAAACTGGTTCAAAATCAGCAGCAGTATTTTTTTAATTAGCAAAATCTTGCTAAAAAGCGAAATTGGATTCATTTTAAAAAAAGAGAAGTGATTTTAAAGGTTTTTAGTAGCCAGAAGTGAGCAAAATACAATAAGACAAATCGCCAGATTCATATACCTGCTTTTCAGTACTTAGCCAAACATATATGTAGAAGGATGATTAAAGATTTGTATTTTATTTCTGATTTATAGCCAGATTTGGCTAAAGCTTTGATGATCGCCACTATTTTTACATCTTGCAATGAATGATGACCACTTTGGCTACAAACAAAAATTCCTAAGACACACACTGATCAGCAGGCAACAGCAGCAAATTTGCAGCAGACTCTGGTCCTTTGTTTCTTTCTCTTGCTTTGACCAGCCATAGAGGTAACCATAAAAATCATGTGAACATTTCAACGGAGAGCCGAGCTGCAGCCCACCACTGTAGCAGCTTGCAGCTTAGAATTTGTTGCAGACTGCACCCAGGACAGCCATGGCCCATCATTGTAAACACTTTTCTAGTGTGTCTGGAGGGCGCCTTACCCTACCCTCAGTTCAATTTCTACCTCAAGAGATGGCAAGAGATGGGGCCCTACCCTACCCTCAGTTCAATTTCTACCTACACACATCTCAAATGAATCATGGCTGTTTTAAATTAGACCTATTTTTCGCCCCAGGTGGGTAAGGACCCCAAATAGGGCTGTTCTGGGAATTTGGCTCACACATTATCCCAGTTTCAAGCCTCCTGTCCTTCTCAAATAAATCACAACTGTTTCAAAATTCTACGTAACCTTTAACCCAGTTAAGGACCTCGAACAGGGCTGTTTTGAGAATTCATGTCCCACCAGGTACACGGAGAGAAGGTAAAACCCTAAGAAAATGAGGAACCTTACAAGGAAGGTGCCTGCACTCGTTCTCAAATGAATCACAGCTCTTTGAAAATTTTATCAAATCTTTACCACAGGTATAAGCAGCTTGAACAGGGCTGATCTGGGAATTTGGGTCTCAAGCTTTGCTCCTAGTGCTCAGCTCCCACCTTATGTTGGCCTCACATTCCCATAACCTCCCCATTCTCAGTCATTACCCTACAATACAAGACCCATTATGGATGTATCCGAATGCTCAGCTACCACTTCATGTTGGCCTCACATTCCCAAAACAGGCCCATTTCGGTCCTTAGCCTACACGTAAGGACCCATGATGCATTTGTGGGGCAGTGTTTCTTTTACTGGCGAATTTTTGCCAAATTATGAACTGAAAAATATGTTGTCGACCAATGCAAAAGATTTTTCATGAGAAAAAATGGCCCAAATTTGTCACATATTGAAGAATTGTTTTTCAAATTGCCAGACTTTTACTATAAGTTCCAGTGGGTAGCCAAGAATATAAAAAGATTTTTTAAGAAATTTATTCTCACATTTAGTCAGTAGCCAAATTTGGGTAAATTCTAGTAACAAAATTTTGAGAAGCTGATACATGGGTGATTTTGTATAATATTTCGTAGGCTAGTAGAATCTAGCCTATGGTCATCCTTGAACAATTCCAGAGACAATTCTAAAAACAACTCATAACTATTTCATCATTTCTCAACGTAACTATCTCATTCTTTTACTAATAATTATCTCACTTTTTAAAAACTAAGTACCTCCCTCTTTTACCTTAACCCACAATGGATATAATGTTTAATAAAATTTAAATAAAATTATAAATTAATTATAAATAGTAATGAGATATTGAAAACCAAATGAGAACATGATAAATAAATAAAAAGTTAAACGTGAGCCCAAGTTATTTTGTGGATGATCGCCACTTTGACTACATCACAATCTCCTTCAAAGAAACCCTGTTCAAGGGAGAGGAAGTGTGGCGATGGACATGCAGGGATGACAGGAGGGGGGCTGCATGATGAGGGGACGAGCGAGCGAGCGAGCGAGGTGGGGATCGATGCTGCTGCTGCAGCCTTTTCACAACAACACCTGCATCAACATTGAAAGCGAAGTGACATGCTGTCGGCGCTTTAAGACACATTACAGACGACCTAGCTCAAAAAAGAAAGTAAAAACAAAACATTAAAAAATAAAATCCACAGATCTTCTTGCAACAGCAGGAGACTGGAGTCTAGCGTCAGAGAGATAGTTAGCATTGATTGATGTTGGAGAAGCGTCGTCCCCCTGCCTGCCTGGGTGGTGCAGTACTTAACAAGTTTACGCAGTCACTACTGATCATGATCCATCACGGCTGCCCTGCTGCTGCTGCTTTCCTCGTTTACCACTCTGCAACTCATTATAACTCCCATCACTCTCTCATAATACAACAACTCTATGTACTAGTTAATTTACTGCCAGGTTTTGTTTTACAGCTGCAGCAGATCCATCATCATCGGGTCTGCCTGAGCCTTGTTGACTACTCTTGGACTCTACACTAGTCTCCGCTGCTTTGACTACCTACATGAACAGTAGTAGCTGAATTTTATTTTTTTTGTTGCAGCTGGGTGAAGGTTACAGGAAGGCAGGCAGGCAGCTGGGCCGCCGTGAGTCCTTGACTGCTCATGTTAGATGCATCATTGGATCCCCTTTTGGCTGTATTCTCTTTTGATCATAAGCTCTCCAATTTTGTCCGCCGCCTGCTACTGCATGCTGCAGCAGCTGGGGGGCCATCATCATCTTCATCATCATCTTGGTCAATTTTTGGAGTTTTTGTGGGATTAACTACTGCTACAAAAGAAATCCCAGATTTTCTTTAACTGACCTGACTAGCTTGGACTATCATCATCATGTTGGTCAAATTTTGGAGCTTTTGGGGGATTGCTCTACTACAAAAGGAATCACAGAATTTCTTCAACTGGCTTGAACTGCAAATCTATAAAATTAATGATCGAGTCAGCCAAAAACATTTCTGTGAAATTTTGCATCTAGGCAACACTTCTTTTCATTCAAAAACTGTCACAAGATTCTTTTAAGATGCCTTTTACTTTGCCACATTTTGAGCAGAAAAACATGAAAGTTGTCATATCTAGACACTGGGTTGTTTGAGGTTGCCAAAACACATGAGGATTTAGAAAATGTCTACTGTCCTCTGTGACCTGTAGCCAAATTTGACTCTTTCCCCTTGTGAATGATTGCCATTGTGGCTACATGACAAAATTGTAAACAGGAAAAACCCCTAATCCAGTTTAGCATGTATATTATGAACAATTAACTTGTATCTACCATGTACATATCTAATAGCCTACCCAAGTGCCTTGGCTGGGTACCTAGCTACATAGTAACCACTTACATCCCTCTTTACTTATCTATGAGGCTAACATGCTTATGTAGGTAGTTATTTTTTTGGTGTGTCATGTGCTACTATATCAGCACCCAAAACCATTGAAACTAACAAAGCCCACAGACAAAAAATGGGGAAAAACCCCCAAACTCACCGCCCCCAAAAAAAAGTTAAAATCATGTTCACATTGAACTGAATCCCATCAAACATAATAAAATCTTAATTTTCATTTTATAGTAAATACATTATCAGGGTAGAATGAGGTGGTCCAAGTAGGAGGGTCTAGAAAATATATAGGTTATACCCAGGTTCCACCTTGTTATCTCAATTTGTAGTTTCATCCCACAACTCAGTCTTAATTGGGTTTCCTATGGATAGTGTACTGGTGGGTGCTGGATCACATAGTCCCATATATAGCTGGGTGTTGATTTGAAGGGCAGCTATCATAGGTAATGGCTTAAACTTTTGGAATTATTGCAAATTTTAGGTAGGAACGAGTGTTGGCTGGATATATTGGTGGGTGCTAGTTATCAACATGGATAATAGCTGGCTATGTATAAACATTTATTTAGATTTTGGCCATTTTCTCATATCCGGCATAACCAGCAGACCTAGGTCTTGTGTATATCCTTATGCATATGTATATTCATCTCAAGTGTGACCTTGCAATATGCATATTTACAGGTAACCTTTTTATAAGATCTTGAATTTGAATATTTATCCTAGCAAGTTATTATAGAGGTGAGGTTTTTGTGTAGGGTAATTGGGGTGTGATTGGGGCAAGCAACTTGTGTTGTAGTGGACAAATTCTTTTCAAGAACTAAGGTCAATGCTCTTACAAGTTATTTCAATTTAGGAATGTGTGTGCTCTCATGTGAGTGGGGAAAAATTGTGATCATCTAAATTTTGAATATGCATAACCTTTGTATATATTTGTAATTAATTCGAGTTTAAAAACTGACAAATTCATATCCATTGAAAGAAAAAAATTGAACTTGAATCCATATTCACCTTCACAAAGAAATTGATGGAATTTTTCAAGGCATATCCATCTGTTAAATCTTTTTACAAAATATGCCTTATTGGTGTACTGTACTTAAGGTTAAAACATACAAGATCTACCTCCATATACCATGGGAACTTAGGAAATGAATTGAAATTTTGGTCAGGTGTGTATATATTTCTTCCTTCCTTCCTTCCTCACTTATTAAGTTATGCATCCTCAAATGTAGACTAAATTATACAACTGCTGGTTTGCAGAAGTCTCATCACCAGCAGGCATTCTAGAGAAAAGCTCTGCAGCCTTATGAGTAGAAACTTGTACTATCTCATAGGGGCTGCTCAAGCTAAAAAGACCCATCAGAATGTCACTGGTCTGGCTACAGGCAGAGGTTTTTTCTTAATTTTGTGATGCAACCACACTGGAAATCAGGAATTAGCCAGATTTTTCTCCAGGTCAAAGAGGAAAGTAGAAAATTTTAAGAAGCCTGCTATATTTTGGCTGAAACAAAATTGTCCAAATATGGCAATTTCAGAAATTGTTTCATTGAAATCTGGCAACTTTGGCACATTTTTTCCACAAAAATCCTTTACTTGCATTTCTCTTTTGTTGCCAAGGCCTGAAAATTCACCCCCAAAAAACTGCCAAGAATTTTTAAACAATGTTAAGTCACACATGCTTTCAGTTTTTTTTTCATCCTTAAATTTCCATCTGTTTTAGCATTAGTTCATCACAGATTGATGCAGCTGTGGTGGGAGGGAGGGGGAGTGGCTGGTGTCTAATTAGAATCAGTAAAGATTTTTAGAGGAATAGGTGGCACTATGGGTACAGAGTAAAAAGTGGTTATAGTCTCAGTCTCTCAGGACAACAAAATGGTGGGTGAACATAAACCTTACATATGACAGTGGGCTGAATTCAATCTGATTAAACTGGAAGTGGTCAGGTCTGGTTCCATGTATGTACTATCTACTTGGCCCTCCCGGGTTCCAACTTGGGAGCACACAAGAGGGAAGGGATTAAACTGCAAAACAAAATAAGCTAAACATTACTCTTACCAGGGCTCACTGAGAAAACAAAAAAAAAGGAATTCCATCCATTCGGGTATTTGTTTAGTATGTGTTTAAAATGACGGAAGTGGTGGATAAAACTTATACAGCAGGTGATGTGTAGCGTGTTTGCTATGCTTAAGTAAAAGTACTTTGACTACTGTAAAAGTATAACAAGGGAATTGGGGTATAATTTGGGTGTTGGTGAAAAATTGTGTAAAACCCATCCCCATATATTACTGGTTGGTGTCATATATGTCTTGGCAAAGTTAGTGGACTTGGTGAACTAACACTGGGCTTTGATTTAGTTGGAAAGACTTCCCAAAGCATCAGACAAAAATGATGCACTGTTTTCAAAGAAGAAGGCCTCCTAATTGCTCTGCTAAAATTGCTGTCCCCTTCACTAAGGTGAACTACTTACATTACTTCAATTTCATAGCCAAGCTTCTGCACCTTGGTGACAATATTAGAGCTCCTGTGATATATTCTCGGAACCCACAAACACATGCTTGGCTTGGGAAAGGAAGTGCAGCTGGTGACTCTTTCATGAAAGTACTAAGTTTACTCTTGTCCTTGTGAGGCCAGATGGAATGTGCAGCATTATCAACTGCAATGGAAGAATAGGTCAAACTAAACCCCTGTTCATGTAAAGAAATACCAGGGTCATAACATCACACACAAGGCCATATTGCAATTTGTGTCTAACCCTTACTAACTAATCCTAAAGAGGTTTGGCTTAAATATCCTAAATCTGTCAAACATGCTAAGTAAATCTCAGGAAAAGAAATAAAGTATATAAACTAATGAAACATTAATTGTCGAGCATGCCTTTCTAAACCCATCTTGATATTTTAAATGCAATTTTCATTTGATGGTACTAGGATTCTATTGGGGACTTATGAGAGGGGCAGGGAGGGGAGGGAGACTTCTAAGCTACTATAAGGGAGGTTTTAAGGTGATGCCATTTCAACTAAATTACTAAGGTATATGGGAGCTATCGAAGCTTCACGTGCAGGCATAAGAATTATCATATTTACAAATAACCAAGGATAATAGATACTACATTCATCCCATGTATAATTAGGTCTAGCAAAATAATACTCTCCAGATGGACACATTGGGTGCCATCAAAACACAAAAGAGTACCCCAGGTGTCCCAAGGCTATCATACATTGGGACTTGCGGGTTGTGGGTGATGATAACTCAACTTCCTGTTGAACATTCTTTTGCTCGTGAAGGTCAGTCCTAATGGGTGGATCATTCGTGTGTGTATGTGTGTGTGTGACTTTGAAATTTTAATCCAGTGCACATTGTCCAACATATGCAATATACAGAAGAAACCTAACACATAAGCTTGAATCATGAATTGCCTTGAAAGAATGGGGGGAGGTAAGCAGCCAAGCTCCAGACTCTGGAATCTGCAGCCTAGATCCTCTTGCTCTGCTGAGTGGAAGAATAGGTGATCCATCCATCTGGTTGTTGCAATTGATTTCATAGGTTCCTGTTCTAATTTAAGCTTTTGCACTATTCTTAGGGACCAGAGTGAACCAGCAGCAGCCACCACCACCACCACCACCACCAATCACTGTTTTTCTTCTGGCAAATTTTCACAATTTGGTGAGGAAAAAAGGGACTGCAAATCATACAAAGGATTTGCTAATTAATTGCCCAAATTTAGACCATCAGTTGTTGCACGTCGCCAAAATTTAGCAGAGCTAGGAATATAAATTTCTTCTTTCCACTCTGACTTGTAACCAAATTTGGCTAAGTCCTGTTGTGCATGATCGCGACCAGTCCACCTACCTCACAAAATTGGGGGAAAAAAAAAAAAAAAAAAACCTAACATAAATC
>Ga0209611_10010792_pt1 | contig 13355 bp, 8 predicted proteins | sample S1TSphgellanicum_3_FD_187693 | JGI IMG/M metagenome (GOLD analysis project Ga0209611, IMG submission 187693) | Host-associated microbial communities from peat moss isolated from Minnesota, USA - S1T2_Fc - Sphagnum magellanicum MG (SPAdes) (version 2) | ecosystem: Host-associated > Plants > Peat... | reverse complement strand
TTTTGGGAAAAAAAAAGAATTGTACTTCTCTACCTAGATAATCTAAATTTCATTTAAAAATAGGTTTAACACACTTAGTTCAAGTTTTTATTCAATTTTGAAAATAGAGTAATTATTGATTGGGTTCCAACCATGGTTAAAACAAAACTTGGGCTCCACGGTGCTACACAACTCTCGAAGACAATGAATTCATTAAAATGACGAGTTGATTTTGTAACAATTAAGTTCCATTCAAATGATTTAATATTGAATGAATTTGCATAGTACAATTTTTAAAAAATGTAACTCAATTTAATTCAAATTTTTAAATTAAATTGAACAATTTTTTCTCCTTTGGATTCAAAGTAAGTAATATTCTCATTGAAATTTCAAACAAATTGAATTTGATTGAATTGAATTAAATTGAACATCTAGTCCAAAAACCTTAAAATTTCACCTAACTTGAACCTACCTAATAACTCTTAGAAAAGCGCCCCCCCCAACATCGGTCCTCACTATTGAAATCCCAACATCTTTGAACCCTAGGGGTCCTAACCCTAGAGACCTTGACCTTCTTTGTCCTTGCACCTTTTGCCTTACATTGTGTTTTGCTATTGGGCTTCCTAAATTAGTGTTTGAATCCCAATAGTGTTCGTCCCTTGTTCTTGATTATTAAAAAACCCAAGGGGTCCTAACCTAGGGGCCCTAACCCCATAAGCCCTAACCGTCTTTGTCATTGGGCATTTTACTCTACATTGTGATTTGCTATAGGGCCTCTTGAATGGGGTGTTTGAGTCCCAATAGTGCTTGTCCATCCATCTCATGTTTTCTTTTTCATAATTTTTGGACTCCCAAGTGTTCCTAACCCTAGCAACCCTTATTGGAAACCCTACTAGGGGCCCTAAAGCAAGAGGCCATGACCACATTTTGCTATTGGGCCTCCTACATAGGGTGTCCCAAAAGTGTTTGTCCCTAAAGGGATCTTAACCCTAGAGCCTTAGCCCAGCAGCCCTGACCATCTTTGTCATTGGGCCCTAAACCCATCGGACCTAACTCTAAGTCCCTGACCCCCCTAGTTGGATCCTTAACCTAAATCCCTAGGCCATCGGACCTACACTAAAGGCCCTGATCCTAGGGCCCCAGACCTTTCCCGTCGTCCTACATTGCGGGCTTTGGGCTTAGGGGCTGCTGCTGGCGAGCACAAGAGGGGTGCGACCCTTGGAGCTCGCTCTCGGCGCTGTTGCAAACACACACACACAAACAACCGCCACCTTTCGCGAATCCCATTTCACGCGAGTCATCACCTCTCGAAAGCGCATGCTTTGATTTCAGTCCATTACCTCCTCCTGCTGCTGCTGCGGTTGAATTTGAACTCGATTTTCAAGCTTCTCCAACTGAAATCTCATCGCTCCAGACGCTGGAAGAAGAAGAAGAAGAAGAAGGAAAGAACGAAAGAACGAAAGAAGAAGAAGTTCTGATCTGTGGTGGTCATCTTCTTCTTCTTCTTCTGTATGTGTGTGCATTGGCCCGGTTGCATAGTTTTGCTTCATTGCGTTTGGTGATCAGATTCAGATTCTGGATTTGTGCAACGAGCAATTGAGGTGGGGAGGACTGCATTGTTTCAGAGAGGAGGAATTATTAAGAGACTGTATTGTGCTGAGCATTATTAGTCTATCCAGAGAGGAGGAGCAGGAGGAGGAGGAGGAGGAGGAGGAGGAAGCGGAGCAGCAGCAGGAGGAGGAGGAGGAGGAGGAGGAAGCGGAGCAGCAGCAGGAGGAGACCAGGAGGAAGAGGAAGAAGAAGAAGAAAAGGAGGAGGACGAAAAGGAAGTATATTGAACTTCTTGGATCTGCAATCACGGATAACATGTCGGTCCAGGAGTACTTGGAGAAGCATAAGCTTTCCATGCGCATTGAAGATGCTGTCAATGCTGCAGTTCGAGCGAAAAGCCCGGATCCTGTGATTTTCATTGTATGTACTCTTCTTGCCATCTATGTTTTGCCTGTTTTCCAGAACTTTGTGCATTCCAATTTGAGAGAGAGGTTTGCTTGCTTGCTACTAGAGAGAGATTTGCTAAAGCAGGCGAAGAAGAAGAAGAAGAAGAAGATCGTGTTCAGGAACTGCGTGATGATTGCTTGTTTGCTTGTGACTCTTGTGTTGTGTTGTGTTGGTGAAATGTTGCTTGACTTCAGTCCGATCAATTGAAAAGAGCTGTTCCCGGAGTCATAACCAAGATGAAGGCTCGACAAATTGTGGACAGTCGTGGAAATCCCACTGTGGAGGTGGATCTGTACACCAGCAAGGGCATGTTTCGCTCTGCCGTTCCCAGTGGTGCTTCCACAGGAATGTAAGCAAAGCTCAATGAGCATATCTTTCTAGCCATATCTAAGACTTGTAAACCTCTTGTTCTTCTTCTTCATCGTCTTCTTCTTGAAAACTTCTTCTTCTTCTCCCTCTTCGTCTTCTTCATTGAATTCTTGTTTCTGTCGCAGCAAGCAAGGCGCGAGTGATTTGTTTCTAGCTGTGTGTGACTGTGTGCTTGTTTTGGCGATTGGCGGCTGCAGACACGAAGCGGTGGAGTTGCGGGACGGCGACAAAGCATTTTATATGGGAAAAGGTGTGCTAAAAGCAGTGGGAAATGTAAACGACAAAATTGCACCAGCTTTGATCGGCATGGATCCAACGCAACAAGCCAAGATCGACAAAGTGATGCTGGAATTGGACAAGACTGATAACAAGGTCTGCAATCAACATTTCCATTTCTTTACCCAACGACAACAATTTTCTTTACACAACAACCAACAACAATCCATCGCAGCAGCAAAAATAAATTTCAGACTCACTCACTCCTCCTGAAAATTGTTTGAATTATAATTCAAGTCTAAGACTTGGCATCACATGATCTGACAAAACTGTACAAAATCTGTACACATATGTCCTTTGGTCAGGGAAATCTTGGCGCAAATGCGATTTTGGCTGTGTCAATGGCAGCGTGCAAAGCAGGAGCGTCTGAGAAGGGGGTATGACTGCTGATCATTTTCCTCTGCCTAATTCTCCAACTGCTAGACTTTCTTCGATTGCAATTGTATATCATTAGACTCTCAGTTGCTGCTGCTGCTTGTTTTCTACCACCGCCCATCTATCCTTCTTCATCTCTCTGCTTCTTCTTCTTCTTCTTCAGATGCTTCTTCTTCCTCATCAGTCTTCCTTTTCGTCTCCTTGATCAAATCTAGATTCCAATTTGTATGATCTCTCTTATGAGACAGCTGCTGCTGCTGCTTGTTGCTTGCTTGCTTCTTGATGATCAATCTTAGAGTGTTTGATTTCCACTGCAAACAGTGAGTGAATTGAGTAGAATGCATGAATGGTGTGCGGGGATGATCATGGCAGATTCCACTCTATCAACACATAGCAGAGTTGTCAGGAAACACAAAGCTGGTGTTACCAGTACCTGCATTCAACATCATCAATGGTGGTAGTCATGCTGGCAACAAACTTGCCATGCAGGTATGTGCGTCTAGATGTCTTGTCTACAACTATTGTAAAGCACTACTTGGCTACTGCCTCCTCGTTCTAAGTCCCTTATTCTGGTAATGCCCCACCCTGGGGCTTTACCTAGCACTTGGCTACCATGTCATCCTAGGCCCCTTATTCTGGGAAACACGCAACTTGATCTTATGCCCCTTGTTCTGATAATACATCCATGGAAGGCTATCGTCTAATCCTAGGCCCATTACTCTGGGAATGCCGCCACCCTAGGGCTGTGTCCTGCACTTGATCATTTGTGCAGGAACTTGTCTCCTTGTTGAAGCCCTGCATAATTTTTTTTGTTTCTCAGGAATTTATGATTCTACCCACCGGTGCTGCCACATTTGCTGAGGCTCTACAAATGGGTGCGGAAGTTTATCACAACTTGAAGGTTGCTTGTCCTCTACCTCTTTTGAATCTGTGTATGTACTTTATAGATGTTGGTAGAAAACTTCAATCTAAATTATCCTGATGCCGTAAATTATTTGTTGTTAGTAAACTTCACTGGAAAACTATTGTGCATCCATAAGATGTCAATAGTCAACATATATTGGTAATTAAACTTCAATGGAAGGCTATGGGTACATCGGTACAAAACTGGTAAAAACATTTCCAGTGTATTTGGAGGGTGCCTTACCAGGCTGAATAAAGTTTCTGCCTCAATAGAGGAGGCACCTTACATGCGGAAGGTGCCTCCTCTCCTTTGAAATTCAATCACAGCAGTCCATTTTTAAAGTCAAATTCTACCAGATTTTATGCTGAGTAAGGACCTTTGAACAGGCCTGTTCTGGGAATTTATGCCAGGTACTCAGTGCCAGAAGGCCATGTTCTTGGTCCTTGCCCTGCGCATAAGATGTTGGTAGTAAACTTGAATCTAAATGATTCCACAAATGATTTCATGTCTTTTCAGGTTCTTGTCATATATATGTAAAAAAATGGTATATTTGTATGTCTTTTGTGAGTGGGTGGGTGAATAAACCAGGATGATGGGATGTAACTGTACAGATAGTGATCAAGGGAAAGTATGGCATTGATGCATGCAATGTAGGGGATGAAGGTGGATTTGCACCAAACATTTCAAGGTCTTCTCTTTTCTACTGCCTATTCTTATTATCAACAGGATTTTGTAGAACAAAAGCTGGATAGACCTTTTAATCTGTAGAATCTCCATGTATCACCAAAGATTTGCTAAAACTGCATCTGAAGCAAAACAATTGATTTAGAGCTTGTGTTCTAATAGCTGGAAATCCTTTGCACTAATTTTTTTTGCTTTAAACCTGATGTGCACCTCTTTCATATCCTTCCTTATTTTTGTGTCAAATTTTGATATTTTTTCTTGTGCAGTAACAAGGAGGGCTTGGACCTTGTTAAAGAAGCCATTGAGAAAGCTGGTTACACTGGCAAGATCAAGATTGGCATGGATGTTGCAGCAAGTGAATTCTACACAGGTAGGACCACTAATTCATTACTCTTGATATATATAATATGTCTCACATTGTCATTACAAGAAAAAACAAAATCATGGAAAATTTTGTCAATTTGTGCATATTATTTGACTCCTTCCTTCCTAACAAACAGGACTCAGCTCACATTACATATTTATTTAGATTTTTATATGTACATAATTACATTTATATTCATGCTTGTGAAATGCGCAAGTACATAAGGTGTGCAAGTGTTGGTTGAGACCCCATGGTGGGGGCAGTCCTGAAATAATAAGGAGCTTAGGACAGTGGGGTAGCCAAGTCTAGCCCTGCATTGTGGTGATGTCCTCAACCCGTGGGCCTTACTGACCACAAAGCATGAGGCAAAATATATGTAGATCATGACCAGTAGGAGTGAGAGGCACTATGAACCTCTGATAGCCCTTTTACACTACTTAGTACATGTAAAAGGCATAAGGTACCTCTTGTCTTTTAGGAGCCATTGTTACTGTGCATAAGGTGCCTTCCAAATAAATTAAGAAATTTCTCCAAGTGCTTTTTACATTTGAAAAGAAATATACTAACACTGTGAAACTTGGAACAGCTGATAAAAAGTATGATCTGGACTTTAAAACGCCAAACAACTCAGGGGCAGAAGTCAAAACTGGCGATGAGATGATCGAAATGTACAAATCATTTTGTAAAGGTGGGTCGACTTATTTTCCATATCAATTAACATTTGATGATTTTCTCATGATCATGGTTAAGATTTTCACATGAGGATGGTTTGCAGTTTATTCTTTCTAGGTGACAGGCCTGTTCCACCAAAAGAAAATCTCCAAAATAAAGTCAAAAAAATTCAAGGTTTTCAAATTAAATGTGTTAATGAAAATATACTTTGTGTGCAAAAAAGATTACCCTATTATTTCAATTGAGGATCCATTTGAGCAAGACGACTGGGACCACACCAAGAAATTGACTGACCTCAACATTTGTCAAGTAGGTTGTAGCAGTGTTTCCTTTTCTCTTTTTAATTTCCCAAAGTGACAATCTGCTGCTAATAAAAACACATTTTACACTGGAAAAACAAGTACTTTCAAGGTTTTTTTTTTCTCAATTTTGTTTTTGCAAAATAGAGGAAATTCACCACAAGAAAATCAAGGCATTCCACTCTGTTAAATGTTACTGAATATGTATTTCCAAACAGGCAGTCATTTGTATATTCTTTGGGCAGGCATTAATTAATTCACCATGTTAAAAAAAACAAGAGATTCAAATGTACATGTTTGGAAATTTCAAGCCTTCATATTTGCAACCCTATTTACATTTTTTCATTTAATTTTCATAAGTAAACTGCATTAGGCATTTGCAGATAAAATTTTGGTCTAGTGACAAATTATGAATTGCAATGTAGTAATACTTTGCATGAGGGATGTAGGTATTAGGAGATGGTCTCCTCGTAACTAATCCCAAGCGTGCTGGATTAGGCATTTGCAAATAAGCTTTTGGTCTTTTGACAAATTATGAGTTCTAATGTTGTAATACTTTGCATGTGGGATGTAGGTAGTAGGAGATGATCTCCTTGTAACTAATCCCAAGCGTGTTGCAAAGGCAATTGAAACCAAGACTTGCAATGCACTTTTGCTCAAGGTATGGAAGTGTAAACAAACTTTGGTACCAGTGTTTTTTCCTTTGGTCAAATTTTGTCATTTTTTGGATAAATAATTTGGGAAATTTTTTATTTTTTTGTTTAATCTAGTGTAAAATTGATTAGTTTTTCTATTTTAAAGATAAACTGAGGTTAATAATGAAGGACTTTACCATTCACATATTTCAGTTTATTAGATATTTCCAAACTTCCCAATTGTTGAATGTGAGAAAGCTTCCAAAGTTAACAAACAAACAAACAAACACAACAATTGAAGCTCGTGAGCAGGTGAATCAAATAGGGACTGTGACTGAGTCCATTGAAGCAGTGAACATGTCAAAGAAGGCAAATTGGGGTGTGATGGCATCGCATCGGAGTGGTGAAACTGAAGACTCTTTCATCGCCGACTTGGCTGTTGGACTTGCCACAGGCCAAATCAAAACTGGGGCACCATGCCGAAGTGAGCGTCTAGCTAAATACAATCAAGTGAGTGGTGTCACTTCTCTTCCCCCTCCCATTGACTGTTTTTGCATAAGTTTGTTTACATGTGACTACGAGTTGCATCAAAATATAATGAACACATTAAAATTGAAACCATGTGGATATCAACTCTAACTCTTATTTTCAACTCTTTCGGTGATTTTGTTATTGAGCAGTTATTGAGAATTGAAGAGGAACTTGGGCCCAAGGCTATCTATGCTGGTGAAAATTGGCGACCAAAACCTAGTAGTTGAAAACATAATCACCCTATATGTGCTTTTACCTTTTGTATACGTGCACGCGCGCACACACACACACATATTGTATATATGTGCATGTGTATGATTGCTTCTATATACACAAAGTGATTGTCTTTTTATGATTTCTTTTTTACACTCTTTTCTCTTCTTTTTTTTTGCATTTTGGTATACATAGAATGTTGGACATAATTTTGCAACATGTTTATCATCAATAGGAAAAAAGAATTACATGACTCAAACATGACTTGGAAACTATCTAATTATCCAAATGTGCAAAAACCATTCTATTATTGTTTTTTCCAAATTACCATTACAACAACTATCTAACATAACATTGTCCCAGCTCCCTATAACAAATTGAGCTTGTTCATCTATTTGAGATTGTATAATAAATCGCTTGATCAATCAAATCACAAATTAATAAAAGCAATTTGTCATCATTCAACAAGTTAGCGTTAACGCATGAGCATGGCGCTTGAGTGACGAGTGACCACAATTTGTAATTAGGAAAAAAGATATGATCATCTTCTTGGATAGTGTTTTGTGAACTATAAAAATGTTATCACAACAAATAGTCACATCAACGAATTGAAACAAATTGGTTTGGAAAAGGCAAATTGGTTTGGGTTGAAACTTGAAACCAACACATTTAAAGGGCATCACTTAAAGATTCGAAACCAATTCTCAAACCAATTCCAACAATCTTGTCCAATGCAAAATCTTGCAATATTTGCAAAAGTCAAGCCAAATCCATCCAAACCAACAATTGAATCAAATCAATTTGGTAGCATTGTCTATTGAAATGAGTTCCTTCGATTTTTCATAGGTCTAATCTCACTAGATCTCCTTTTCACTTGGAATTTATCCTTTGGAAGGCTCCCACAACAATCTTTTTGCACCAACCATTTAACATTCACGACCTTGGATTAATTATTTTGTTGGATTATTAGACAAGAGAAAATATCAGGATAATTTAATATTTGCATCACTTAATCCAAAGTCAATGCTTCAACGCATGGGTCTTCTTTTTTAATGTGATGTTTTTCTACCTAATGTTTATCATGGTAATCCTCCTCATTTGGTGTGATTTGATGTTTTTCTCACCTAATGTTTATCATGGTAATCCTCCTCATTTGGTGTGATTTTAACTAAATCATGTAGACTACAAAACCTCAAATCATATTCATAAACTTTTTTTATCCAACTCATCACTAATTGGCATCATGAACTTTGCACTTTCCTCAAGGGAATAACAATCCTTAGCATAGCTGTCAAATGTTAGCTATATTTTTCTATAAGTTTATTACTTGCAAATTATAAATCCTTAGGTTCTTATTTTTTCTCATCAATTTAAATGCCACAACATGATTGAATAAAAATTTATTTTTTCCTCTTGTTGCTCAACTTCACTTAAGTCATTGGCATCCAAGAAAGAATGCAACACCTTTCTCAATTATATTACAACTACTCAAATTACAATGTCTTTGTATTCTTCTATTCAAATAATTTTGCATTTTGATTCTAGGAATGTTTTATCTTCCGTCTCACATACACAATTTCACATTTATCTATTCTCAAGAGTTAGCAAGAACAACACACACACCAACATACAAAGATTCATTCAAAATTAAGTATTATAGGGAAACTGTTACACAATTGAAACTCTACATGTTTCATCTTCAAAAATGAACCCCCCAAAAAGTCATCATCTTGACTACTCACACTCTTGCACAATGATTAAAACTATTAGCAAACTTATAATCGTGTATAGTTGTTTCAAGCACTACCAAGTTGGTGGGTTATTAATTTGTTGGAAAATTGATTTGCTAGAACTTGGCTTGCTACATCTTGACTTGCTATAAATCAATTATAATTCCTTGACTTGACATGAACAATGTTGTTGATTTACTACCCTTTTGGTTTACTTTATCTATTATCATTTTTGTTTACACTTATGTAATTTTATTACCTAGCACAAGCATCTTAAATTTATTAGACCTCATTTTTTCATAAATAAATAACACATGACTTAAAACCTTGGTTTCCACTAATCAATGAAATTTTTGAATTAAAATATTTCAAGGTCCAAACATGATAAAGTATGCTATAAAGTTTCATGATCCTGAATAGTTTTCCCAAAAAATCCAAAAAGTAAATTTTTGCAAGATTTTAACACTAATTTTGCATGATATTGTACAAAAATTTGTTCCAAGGATCTCCAACATGGTTTCACAATTATGAGGAAAAAAAATTCATCAAACTTCAAAAGAAGATTAAATGTATGTTTGAATGATTATTGTAATATTGGTGGTTTCAACACAAATTATATTATTTTTAGATATATAGAAATTTTCAATTTTATGTTTTTCAAAGACCAAAGTTTTGTGAAAAAAAATGACAAATATTTTGTTCAATATTCTTTTTTAATGGAATTTTCAAAATTACTATGATACTACATTTCAAACCTACTTGGCACCTTTAGAAAATCTTTAGATGACAACAATGAGGTTGTAATTATGTGCTCCCCTACATATTTCGTTGCAATGTATGTTTCATTTTGCTGTAATTGTTCATGCATTATTATGGATCATGTCTTATTTACTATCTTTTATGGTTGGATTTTAATAAAAAAAAGACACCCAAACAAGTTGTCATTATACTAAAAATTTGACTAGACATTTATGAAAAGCAAAATAAATATGATGGAATGTCTAGTTGTGTCAATTGTGTCACATCTATTTGTTTTGATTGACAAATAATCATTTTATCATTTTTGTTCTGATTGAAAACTAACGAGTGTTAGTTGATTTTATTAATAAGTAGCATAAATAATGACTAGGATTTTTAAATTAATTATCAGAAATTTAAATTGAATTTATTATAAATCGTAGGTAGATATGAATAGTTAGCAACCCCCAACTTACTTATTCACCTACCTACCTACTAATTACATACATGACAATGAAGTTGATCTAGGGGCACACCAAATTTCCTAAGTAGGATTAGAAATGATTTTAATGTAACAAATGTGACAAGTCACATATCACATTGCACTTGCAATCACTTATATTAATTCATATATTAATATATGAATTAATATACCTACACCAAGTAGGCACCACACATGCCACATGTAAATAGCAGTGTTTGATTTGACTAAAAAAAATCAATTTAATCATATGGGACATATCAAATTTTGAGGAGGGCAAAATGGACAAATTTTATGCTCTTTAAAAGTCATTTCAAACAAGTAACTTAGTCACATTAATTATTTTAATCACAATGCTAGAAGTGTAAAGGACACATTTTTTAATAGTGATAGACCTTGCAATCTATTTTCTAGAAATGGATTACAACTAAAGTAAAATGCTATAAAATGCATTAAGTCATAAACTACCTTGGATTTAAAAATTTCAAAAATATTGTTGATGATTAAGGTGGTAATAAAATGCATTTAAAAAAGAATTGACCTAAGGAAAAATATATCTAAAAGTCTTTCATTGACTTCTATTGCTATTTTCAAATCCATGTCAAGTTACACAAAAGAATACACCACAACATAATGAGGAATCTAAAAGGAAAAATCCAACCATGTTTGACAAGGCAAAAGAGATCTTTCTAGGCACCTCAATACCTACTTGTTTTTACAATGAAGTTCTAAACATGATGATGTCTTCATAATCCAATTACCTATAGTAGCCAATTCAAAATGCCAATTCACATTACTCATAGTATGGTAAAAAAATTGATTTGGCTCATGCACACATGTTCAAACACATAATGATTATCCAATTTTCCCTTCAATACAAGAACAAACTCTAACCAAATTCTTTAAAATGTTTGTTTATTGGAGATATGATGACATGACCAAAACATCTTGATATATCATCCAATGTTTGATTGTTATCATCCATCATGATGTACATTATGATAAATTGACATCATTCACATAGATGATTTTAATTGAACTTTCATGTTGACCAACTTTATAAAATGTTATTGCAAAATTAACAAACTTGATGATGGATATATTGCTATACATTTTAACTATAAAAAATGAGTTCATCATTAGGCATCGTGAGATGCCAACAAACGCAACCCCATGTTAAGACCAATTTGATCCTTTCAACATTGAAAATGATACTTGATGTAAACCTAAATGACCATATACCACATGTGACAACAATTTGAAGGTCCTCCTAACCAAGATGTAGAACAAAACATTTTAAAAATTAGATCAAGTTTACCAAAGTAATAGCCAAAACCTTTTTAACCCAAGAAGGTAGATGTATAACCCAAGTTGAGGAGTGGTTGAAGCTTAATTATGTTGATATTTTCACACTATTAGTCAAATGGGTAACAAATCAAACCTCACAATATTAGGATCACTTTCCATTAGCTTGTTGTTGTCCCAATTGCATATGAAATATGGTGATGATAGCAAGATAATGGAAAGTGCTTAAGATCTTTCATGATGCCCTATTTCATGAATTGTAAATTTCCATTGGACAACCACAACTATTTTGGAAATGTGTACTTAAGTTAACGTTTGAGAATTTTTGGAACACTTTTAATGTAAAATTAAGCGATAATGTTGTTAGGAACTTTAAAGGGAACATATGTTCCCAAAGTGAAGGATGATAGGTCTCTAGTGATTCACAAATTGACTTGTGGCTCTCAAAGCTTTACATTTCAATCAATGTTTGATTTGTAGGAATGTGAGGTGACTATGAATATAGTTGAAGAAAAGTTGTAATTGAAAGTGAGTATTGGCACAAAATATGTGATCACAACAACCTAATCAAATGAGACCCTTACCAATGGATGAAAATTATTAATTTTTTCATTTAATAAATGTTAAAATTTATTTCTAAACAATGATAGAAGGACATGCTTATGGATGGAGCAACCTAAAGTTTATGTTGTCCAAAGCCATGAAATTGAGGTTTGATAATTGTGAAATGCAAGCAAAAATTATAGCAAAAAGTGCAGTGTCAAAAATTTGTTAAATACTTAAATGAACAAGCAATCCACTAAAGAGATGTTGATTACAACTCAAGTATTATGTATGAAAAGGGAAAATGATAGTAGTTTTCATATTTTATTCAAACGAGTTTTTGTTGACAAGGAATGACCCAAAACAAATTATATGGCTGATTTATCAATTAAATTTTTTGAAGTGTCTTCATAATCACATTGGAGCTATTTTTTAAAAATCTTATTATCCATCAACACAATTATGTTTTTTTTTTTGCTGAATTTTACAGGCAATATTACAACCCTAAGTGTGATATTCTTTTGATGGGTCTCATGTTTGTTTGAAATATGAGGTTGAGTGAATTAAAACCTAAAGGACATCAATAGAGCTTATGAAAAATGTAATAACATGTCCACTTATGTGACTCCTTAACAAGTAGTGATAAATTTAGATTGATTATAAAAGGTAATGGATTATAAATCTGTAATTTTTGTGTGATAAAAAATACTTTTGAAAAATTATTATCACATTTTATTATGATGTAAGAAAATTTTCATTTTTTATTTTCAAATTTGTGAAGTATGTGGGTGGGTAATCATCTACAAGAGCATTTAGCCAAATTTTGCTATAGGTTAGAAAGGAAAATAAACAATTTTAGGAACCATGTTGTATTTTAATGGCATGTTAGAATCTAATGTTTAAATATGGAAAATTAAAATTCTTTTTCCTTATAATGTGGTGACTTTGGGGTTTTTTTTTCTTCCCCAAAAAAACATTTGAACTTGTCAGATTGATTTTTAATTTTTTTGGGTCAAAATTTTATCAAAATAGAAACATAGAATGTAAAAATGTATTTCAATTATTATTCATGATTATGTCATTTGAAGTCATTTTAGAATAAGGTTAAACAACCCCTAGAAAGGAAAAAAAAGTTGGAGGAATCACAATCCAACAAGCCAAAAAGGGCATTAGACCGTAAAGAAAAAAATTCCAAATTGGATAAATATTTATGTTTTGCCATTTAAAGCGATGGCAAGTTTTTTTTTTTTTTTTTTTTT
>Ga0209611_10010790_pt1 | contig 13357 bp, 8 predicted proteins | sample S1TSphgellanicum_3_FD_187693 | JGI IMG/M metagenome (GOLD analysis project Ga0209611, IMG submission 187693) | Host-associated microbial communities from peat moss isolated from Minnesota, USA - S1T2_Fc - Sphagnum magellanicum MG (SPAdes) (version 2) | ecosystem: Host-associated > Plants > Peat... | reverse complement strand
GCTTTCAGGGGCCGGCCGAATTCAGAGGCTGCGTCATAGTTCACGCCGGGCCGCGGCGCGTAGGCGAGGTACTTGCCGTGCGGGTCGCGCCCCAGCCGCGCATCGATGGCCGTCATCGCGTCCAGCGTGATGCGGCCCGCCGCGGTGACGGCGCGGGTGTCGAGCCCTGAGCCGGAAGCAGTCGGCGGGAGCCCGTATAACTGTTCCAATACCTTGCCGGTCTGCGGACCGCCGGGCGGCAGGACGCCGTTTCCCAAATCGGACACCGAAATCACGTCGGCGTCGGAGGCCCATGCGCCGCTCGGGTTCCCCGACGTCGATACCGCGCGCACCGAGGCGTGGCCGGAAACGGATGCGTTGCCGGCCGCATCACCGACAGCCCGTGCCAACCAGCCGCCGGCGGTCCGGTTCAGGGCATTCCCGTCGGCCACCCCGTGCTCGATCATGTCGGTGGCGACGAAATGGCTGCGCGTCGCATCGGTGAGGCCCACGGCATGGATGAAGGCCAGATGTTTGGCGTCGGTCAGCTCGGCGAGCGATTTTGCGGCCGCGTGCAGGCGAAATTCGCTCGCGGCTTGCGAGTGCGTCACCGGATGTCCGGCGTCATCGCCCTCCGCCATGACGCGCAGATCCGAGTTGCGCGCAGCGATGAAGTCGGCATCGTCCGCGGGCGACAGCAGATTGAGGCCGTCGCAGCCGCCGCGCAGGTGGAGCACGACCAGGATCCGATCGTCCGACTCGGCACCGAACAACAGCCGCCCTAAGCCCGGCAGCGGAAGCAGCCCCGATGCGGCCGTGAAAACGGCCGTTTGCAGCACGGAGCGGCGGGAGAGCTTCATGGCTCAGGCCACCTGAAATTCGGGCGTCATCGCGCAGTACGCCGCGACGCGCGCCCAGCGGTGCGGCGCATCGGCGGCACCGCCGGCACTCAAAAGCTGATCGGCCGGCCATCCGCAGCCGGCGGCGATCGCGGCGACCACCGCGGGAGACGCCTGTCCGAGCAGTCGATTCAGGCAGGCGGCGCAGGCTTCGGCGACGGTCGGTCCGGCAACGCCGAGTGCCTCCGGACCCGGGAGAGCGCCGGTGCCCCAGCTGTTGTCGGCGAGTCCCAGCAGCATCGACCAACGATGGCGCATGGCCTGGGAAGTCAAAAAGGGTGCCGCCGTGTCCGGTAATCCGGTCGGCGTCGGCCAGCCGAAGAGATTCTGGCCCGCGGCGGCGATTTCGCCGCCGAGCGGCTCGCTGTATTGCAGATCGATGTCCATGGCGCGCGCGAATGCGGCCCCGAGCGCCAATGGCCGGCGCACCTTGGCGGCCGGGCCGTGCGCCGCGAAATCCGCGGACAACAACAGGGTGCGCAGCACGCGTGCGATCTGGTCGTGCGATTCGACGTGTGCCAGCCACACCTGTGCCGCGCGCTCGCGCAATTGCGCCGAGGCGTGCTCGCCCACCAGACGCCGGCACAATTTGTCGCACAGAAACCGGGCGGTTGCCGGATGCGCGGCGACCAGATCGAGCACCTGACGGCCATCCGCCAAGGCCGGCGCGAACGCGTCGAACTCGGTTGCGAGCACGCGCTTCTGATACCCGTCGTGCCAGTTCTCGACGTAGACGAACTGGCCGGTCTGCGGCAGCTTGCGCCGCGAATCGACCGTCGAGCCGTCCTCGATGGTCCAACCCGTGAAGGCACGCGCCGCCTCGTACACGTCCTGGTCGATGTATCCCGCCGGGCGGCCTTGCAACGCCCCGGGTACTTCGCGCCAGCGATCGTAGTGATCGTTCAGATAGGCGGCGCGGCCGAGGGTGTGCAGTTCGAACAGTTCGCGCGCGAAGTTTTCGTTGGCCGAGCCGGCGCGCGACGAGCGGTTCGACAGGTAGTACTGCATGGCCGCGCTGCTCGCCGCGGCCTCGAGAAATTCGCGAAAGTTGCCGAAGCAGTGGCGCCTGATGACGTCGCGGTCGTACGCCGGCAGAGCGACGCCGACGGCCTCGCTGCCGGCGGCATCGACGTTGAAGTGGTCGTGCCAGAATCCGCACATCACTTCGCGCAGCTGCCAGCGGCTGTGCACGGCGCGCAGCACCGTGGCGGCAACCACTTCGTCGCGCGGGCGGCGGCGCTCCGCGGCATGCATGGGATTCTTGTGGTCCACCAGATGCCACAGCACCGAGACCGGCGCATCGAGCGTGTTCAAGGGCCGCGCTTCGTCGAGCGCGGGCCAGCCATCGCCCGCCGGATAGCGGATGCGCAGGCGTGCGGCGCGGAGATGCAGCTCCGCGGCGTCGTCCATGCCCGCGCGCGGCGCCAGTTGATCGTCCACCCAGCCCGCGAGCCCGGCGGCCTGCAATGCCTCGAGCGAACCGCGGCTGGCGCCGTACGCCGCCCTGCCCAGGACGTGGTAGGCGAATGATTTCTCGACATGCACCATGGGTTGACCGGCGTTGCCGCCCTTAAGTTCGCGCCGCGGAAATCTCCCGCAGCATCGCCGACAAATCAGGCCGCGACGTCCTGTCCTCGAGACCAAGGCACCGCACCAGCCCCGTCAAGTTCGCGCGGCGCCGATCTCCCGCAGCATCGCCGACAAGTCGGCGCGCGACGCCATGTCCTCGATGTCGGCCGTCACCTTGCGCTGCCAGTTCGGATATTCGAGGTGGGTTCCCGGCACGTTCACCGGATCTATCATGCCTAGCAGATCCTCGATTTGCAGGGCCACCATCACACTCCGGGTACGCGCCAGATACAGATGCAAGGCCTGGGCAAGTTCCGGTGTAAACGGCTCCTGCGGCGTGGCCGGCTGCAGGGGTTTGAGTCCCTGGCTCTCGAGAGCGGTGAGCAGTATCTCGCGGTCGCGTTGCCGTTCCCGGACGACTTCTGCCTCGATCTCGGCGCTCGGATACAGGTTCAGGCGGCGGCGCAAGTCGATATCGCGACCTTCCCAGTAGCTGCGCAACGTCGGCATGTCGTGCGTCGTGACCGTGGCCAGGGCGTCCCGCGGATATTGCTCGGGGCCCCGGAAGTGTCCGTCCCGCTTCTCGAATAACAGCACCTTGTAGTGGTAGAGACCATATTCGGGCATGGCCTCGCGCATTTCGTCGGACACGACCCCCAAGTCCTCGCCGACCACCACACACGCGGCGCGCACGCTCTCGAGCGCGAGCACGGTGAGCAATTGCTGCAGCGGATAGTGCACGTAAGCGCCCTGCGTGGGCGAGCCGCCGGCCGCGACCCACCACAGCCGGAACAAGGCCATCACGTGATCGAGGCGCAGCGCGCCGTAAGGCAGCATGTTGTTGCGGATCAAGCCCCTGAATCCCTGCAGACGCTGCTGCTGCATGGCCCACGGGTCCGGCGGCGGTATCCCCCAGCCCTGACCCTTGAGCGCCAACGGATCGGGCGGCGCGCCGATCTCCGCGCCCAGCCGATAACTGCCAGGGTCCATCCACGTCTCGGAACCTCCCGGGTTGGCGCCCACGGCGTGGTCGCCGTACAGACCGATGGGCATGCCGAGCGCGCGCGCCTCGGCTTGCGCGGCGCACAGCTGCTCGTGAGCCAGCCACTGCAGATACGCATGGAATTCCACCTCCTGCGGATGCGAGTCGGCAAAGCGTGCAACCGCCTGGCCGCGCGCATCCCGGAACTCTTCCGGCCAACTCTGCCAGCCGGAGGCGACTCCCAGCGTCGCCCGGAAGTGCCGGTCCAGGGCGTCGAAGCGCGCATGCATCTGCAGAAATTCGCCGCCGGCGGCGACGAAGTTGCGGAATTGCCGGGCGCGGTCCGTGTGTGTCGCCAGATGTCGATCGCAGAAATCGCGGTACAGCAGCGCGAGAAACTCGAACTTGAGTTCGGCCACGCCGCGGTAGTCGACGAATTTCGCGCTGCGCAGGGCCTGCAATCGCTGCACCGTCGCGCGTTCGGCCAGCCGTTCGCGCGCCGCGGCGCATTCCGCGAACTCCGGCACCATCGGCACGGCGATGTACAGCACATTCAAAAAATGGCGGTTGGAGGCACTGTAGGGGCTGGCACGCTCGGGATCCGCGGGCGCCAGCGCGTGCAAGGGGTTCAAGCCGATGAATCCCGCGCCATGCGGCGCCACCCAGCGGATCAACATCGAGAGATCGTTGAAATCGCCCATCCCCCAGTTGGCACCCGAACGCAGCGCATACAGTTGCACGGAAACGCCCCATAGCCGCCGCCCGGCGGTGAACGACGCAGGTTCATGGCAGCGCGGCGGCGAGATGATGAGCAGGCAGCGCTCGGCGTCGCCGCCGGCGATCTTCGCCTCCAGCGCGTGATATCCGGCCGGCAGGTCGATCGGCAATTCGAGGCGTCTGCGGGTGATCCACACGCCCTCGACCTCGCCGCGCCAGATCTCACGGCAATCCGCCGTCGCTACCACGCCGTCGTGCCGCGAACCGTCCTCGAGACTTACGGTCCACTGCAACGCGGCGCCGAACTCACGCGCGGTGATATTGATGTCGAGCCCGACGCGCGCGCCGCGCGCCGCGGCTACCGGCGGCAGAAACCGGCGCCACCGCAGCACCTCGAGCTCGCTCAGCTGCCGGGCGAGCGCGGCAGGATCGTCCACGCTGACACCCATCGCGCGCAGCAGCGCGGCCTTGGTATCGAGGCTGAAGTAGCGCAGTTCGCCGCGATAGTCATGGTAGGCGTCGCCGATCCCGCGCAGGCGTGCCACTCTCTCGATCAAGGCTGCGTCCATGCTCAGCACTCCAGCAATGCGGCACTGCTCGAGTCCAAGCGATACTCTTTCGCCTGCCCGAGGCTGGTCGCCTCGAGACTCTCGATCGCCGTGTCGAAGATCCTTATCCAAGGTTGGCCGGCCGGCGCGGCCGGCAGCGCAAAAATCTGCGGCGACCCGCCGGCATTCAGCAACAACAGCAGCCCCCCACGGCCGTCGCGTTTGCCGATCCAAACGCCCAAGCTGCGCAACTCAGCATTCTGCCAGTCGCCCTGCTTCATCTCCGCCCCATCCGCCCTCGCCCAGGTCACATCCTTGACGCTGGCGCGCGACGTGGCCCCTTTCAGGAAGGTCTCGCGGCGAAACTCCGCATGGCGCCGCCGCAGCTGCGCCAGCAACTGCACGAAGCGCAGCAGATCCTGGTTGGCGCTGCGCAGGCGCCAATCGACCCAGGAAATCTCGTTGTCCTGGCAGTAGGCGTTGTTGTTGCCGCGCTGCGTGCGCGCGAATTCGTCGCCGGCCAACAGCATCGGCACGCCCTGCGAGAGAAACAGCGTCGTCAGGAGATTGCGCATCTGCCGCTTGCGCAATGCGTTGACGGCCGCATCGTCGGTCGGTCCTTCGACACCGCAATTCCAGCTCAAATTGTCGCCGTGGCCGTCGGAGTTGCCCTCCAGATTCGCCTCGTTGTGCCGCTGGTTGTAGGAGACCAGATCGTACAGCGTGAAGCCGTCGTGCGCGGTCGGAAAATTGATGCCGGCGGTCGGCTTGCGGCCGTCATGCCGGAACTTGTCGCTGGAACCCGCGAATCGTTCGGCGAACTCGCCGAGCTTTCCCGCATCGCGCCGCCAGAAGGACCGAACGCCGTCTCGAAAACGGTCGTTCCATTCCGCCCATCCGGGCGGAAAGCGTCCGAGCTGATAGCCCCCCCAACCCACGTCCCAGGGCTCGGCGATCAGCTTGACGTAGGCAAGCGCGGGCTCCGCGCGCAGCGACTTGAAGAACGCGCATTGCGGGTTGAAGCCGCCGCCCTCGCGCCCGAGCACGGTCGCGAGGTCGAATCGAAAGCCGTCGACATGCATCTCCACGACCCAGTACTTGAGGCAGTCGATGATCAGTGCGCGCACCTGTTCGTGTTCGCAGTTCACGGTATTGCCGCAACCCGTGACGTTCTCGTAGAAGCGCTTGTCCCCGGCGATCAAGCGGTAGTAGACCGAATTGTCGAGGCCGCGCATCGACAGGAGCGGGCCGTATTCATTGCCTTCCGCGGTGTGATTGAAAACCACGTCCAGAATGACCTCCAGTCCCGCGGCATGCAGCGCCTTGACCATGGTCTTGAACTCGACGACGGCGTCTTGCGCGGCGTACTCGTTCGCGGGAGCGGACCACGCGATCGGATTATAGCCCCAGTAATTGCACAAGCGGCGGTCGCGCAAAAACTGCTCCGTCACGAACGCCTGGCAGGGCATCAACTCGACCGCGGTCACGCCGATGGACTTCAGATGCTCGATCACCGGCGCCACCGTGAGCCCGAGGTACTTACCGCGCCACGGCGCCGGAACCCCGGGATGCAGCCGCGTGAAACCTTTCACATGCAACTCATAGATGACCGTGTCGCACCACGGGGTCGCGGGGGGCCGGTCTCCGTCCCACTCGAAACTGCCGTCAACCACGCGCGAGCGCAGCGGCCGGCCCGTCGACAGGCAGCGCGCATACGGATCGATCAAGCCCACCGCGGCATCGAATCGATGTCCCTTCTCGGGTTGATTCGGGCCATGAACATAGAATGCGTAGTGCGCTCCCGGGCCCGCGTGCCGGGGCGCGATCAACCCATGCCAGATGTCGTTGGTGCGTCCGGGCAGATCGCAGCGCAGTATCTCGGCGCCGCTCTCCGGATCGAACAGCGCGACCTCGACCCGGGTGGCGTTGCTGGAGAACACCGCGAAATTGACGCCGCGCGCCGTGCAAGTCGCGCCCAGCGGACGCGGCAGTCCCGCCTGAACGCTCTTCACTACGTCGGCCCGAGGTAGAACACCGCGCCGAGCGGCGGTAGATTCAGCTGCAGCGAACATGGGTAGCCTTGGGCACCCTCGGGCGAGGCGTCGAGCTCCGCTTGTTGGTTGTATCCCGAGCCGCCGAAACGCAGCTCATCGGAGTCGAATATCTTGCGATAGCGGCCCGCGTCGACGACGCCGACCCGGTAGCCGTCGCGCGGAACCGGTGTCGCGTTGAACACGCAGGTGATCGGACTCAGATTCGCGTCCTGCTCGACTCCGAGCCGGGCAAACGCCCACACACTTTCGTCGGCGTTGTGCAGGTCCACCCAGCGGAATCCCCGGTGATCGCAATCGCCCGAGTACAGCTGCGCCGTACCCCGGTACAGCAGATTCATCTCGCGCACGCAGTCGCGCAGTTTCGAGTGTTCCGGAACCGACAGTTGTCCCCACTCGATCTGCTCGTAGTCCCGCCATTCCTGCCACTGTCCGAACTCGGAGCCCATGAACAACAGCTTCTTGCCCGGGGTCGCGCACATGTAGGCGAGCAGCAGCCGGAAGTTGGCGCGCTTCTGCCAATCGTCGCCGGGCATCTTCGAGAGCAGCGCGTTCTTGCCGTGCACCACTTCGTCGTGCGAAATCGGCAGAATGAAGTTCTCGGACCAGGCGTAGACGAAGGAGAACGTGATCAGCTGATGGTTGTAGCGGCGGTACACCGGATCGAGCGCCGCATAGCGCAAGGTGTCGTTCATCCAGCCCATGTTCCATTTGAAATTGAAACCGAGGCCGCCGTATTCAGGCGGCGACGTCACGCCGGAGAACGACGTCGACTCCTCGGCGATGGTCAGCACACCGGGAAACGCGGCATGCACCGCATTGTTCATCTGCCGCAGGAAATCGATTGCTTCCAGATTTTCGCGGCCGCCGTCCCGGTTCGGCAGCCACTCGCCGGGTTTGCGGCTGTAGTCGAGGTACAGCATGGAGGCGACGGCGTCGACGCGCAGTCCGTCGACGTGGTATCGGTCGAACCAGAACAGCGCGTTGGCGATCAGGAAGTTGCGCACCTCGTGCCGGCCGTAATTGAAGATCTTGGTGCCCCACTCCATGTGTTCGCCGAGGCGCGAATCGGCGTGCTCGTACAGGGAGCTGCCGTCGAAGTGCGCCAGGCCGTGATCATCGCGCGGGAAATGCGCCGGAACCCAGTCGAGTATCACGCCGATCCCGGCCTGATGGCATCGGTCCACGAAGTGCATGAAATCCTGCGGGCTGCCGTAGCGGGCCGTCGCCGCGAAGTAGCCGACCACTTGATAGCCCCACGACGCATCGAGCGGGTGCTCCGCGACCCCCATCAGCTCCAGGTGCGTGTAGCCGAGGTCGACGACATAGGGAATCAGCTGATCCACGGCCTCGAGCCAGCTCATGAACGGCGGAGTTCGCTGATGCCACGGCCGCCGCCACGAGCCCAGATGCACTTCATAGGCATTGAACGGGCGGCGTCGCGGATCGCTGCGCTCGCGCTGCGCAAGCCATTCGGAGTCGGCCCAGGCGTAGCCGTCGAGCGAGGCCACCACCGAACTGTTGTCGGGGCGCAATTGCATGGCGAAGCCGTACGGATCGGCCTTGAGGAACAGGTGCCCGGCGTGGTCGCGGACCTCGTACTTGTACGCGGTGCCCGCGCCGAGGCCCGGAATCGACGCCTCCCACACCCCGGACGAACCGCGGTTGTGCATCACGTTCACGCGTCCGTCCCAATGATTGAACGGCCCGACCACGCTCACCCGCTCGGCGTTGGGCGCCCAGACCGCGAACCGGGTGCCGGTGCCATCGAGGTGCGCGCCCAGCTTGTCATAGATACGCTGATGCGTGCCCTCGCCGAACAAGTACAAATCGAAGTCGCTGATCCCCTGTTCGTGCAATGTCCCGCCCCTACATCACGGGCTTGACCGCCCAAATGCGTTCCGCGTAGTCGCGGATGCTGCGGTCGCTGGAGAAATACCCCATATTCAGGCAGTTGATGACGGCCTTGCGGCTCCATTCGTCTTCCTGCAGGTACAAGGCGTCCACTTGCGCCTGCGCCAGAGCGTACGCGGCGAAGTCCGCCAGCACCAGGAAAGGTTCGCCGTCGCTCAGCAGCCGGTCGATCACCGGCCTGGCGTCGTCAGGGCGACCCGGCGAGAAGAACCCGGAGGCGATCAGATCGAGGGTCGCCTTGAGGTCGGGATTGGCGGCGAGTTCGCGCCGCGGTTGATAGCCGGCGGCGAGCTTCTCCGCGACCTGTACGGCGGTCAAACCGAAGATGAAGACGTTTTCCGCGCCGACATGCTCGCGAATTTCGATGTTGGCTCCGTCCAGTGTGCCGATGGTGAGTGCGCCGTTCAGCGCCAGCTTCATGTTGCCCGTGCCGGAAGCCTCCATGCCGGCGGTGGAAATCTGCTGCGACAGGTCGGCCGCCGGCATGATTTTCTGAGCCAGCGAAACATCGTAGTCCGGCAGGAATGCCACCCGCAGCTTGTCGCTCACGTCGGGATCGGCCGCGATGGTGCGCGCCACGTTGTTGATGAGCTTGATGATGGCCTTGGCCATCACGTAGCCCGGCGCCGACTTGCCGGCGAAGATCACGGTGCGCGGCACGACCGGCGCGCGCGGGTTGTCGCGGATGTGCCGGTAGCGGGTCACGACGTACAGCAGGTTCAGCAGTTGGCGCTTGTATTCGTGGATCCTCTTCACCTGCACGTCGAACAGCGAGTCGACGCTGATTTCGATTCCGGTGCGCCGCATCACTTCGTCGGCGAGGCGCCGCTTGTTGTTGAGTTTGACGCCGCGAAACTGGCGGCGAAACTCAGCGTCGTCGGCGGCGTCCGCCATGCGCCCGAGCTCTTCGAGATCGTTCTCCCAGGCGGGTCCCAGGCGCTGCGTCAACAGCGCCGACAGGCCCAGATTCGATTGCTTGAGCCAGCGGCGCACGGCGATGCCGTTGGTCACATTGATGAACCGATCCGGATACATCTCTGCGAATCCCGCGAATACGTGCTTGCGCATCAGATCGGTGTGCAGCTGCGCGACGCCGTTGACCCGATGGCTGCCGATCACCGCGAGGTGCGCCATGCGCACGCGGCGCTCGCCGCTGCCGTCGTCGATGATCGACAGTCGCCGGCGCCGGTCGAGATCGTCCGGATACAGGACTTCGACGGAGTGCAGAAAATCGCGGTTGATCAGGTAGATGATCTGCAGGTGCCGCGGCAGCAGCCGCTCGAACATGCCGACCGGCCAGGTCTCGAGCGCCTCGGGCAACAGCGTGTGGTTGGTATAGGAGAAGACGCGGGTCGTGATCCGCCAGCCCTCGGACCACGACACGCCGTGCTCGTCGATCAGCAGGCGCATCAGTTCCGGAATCGCGACCGTCGGGTGCGTGTCGTTCAACTGGATGGCGATCGAGTCGGGCAGGGAGGCGAGCGTGCGTCCCTCGCTCACGTGCGTGGCGAGGATGTCCTGCAGGCTCGCGCTGACGAAGAAGTACTGCTGCTTGAGGCGCAGTTCCTTCCCCTGGGGCGTCGAATCGTCCGGATACAGGACCCGCGACAGGTTCTTGGCATCGATCTGTTCCTGCACGGCGGCGGCGTAGTCGCCGGCATTGAAGGCGTCGATGTGGAAAGGAGTGATCGCGCGACCGGACCAGAGACGCAGATGATTGACGGTGGGACTGCGGTTGCCCGGGATCAGTTGGTCGAAGCCGATGGCATAGATGTCCGACGTCTCGATCCAGCACTGCCGGGTGCTCTGCGAGGCGCTGTCGGCCGGCTCGACCCGGCCACCGAAGCGCACCGTGTAGCGCACATTGCCGCGCGGGGTCTCCCACACGTTGCGCAGGCGCAGCCAACTGCTCGCGACCTCGCGCTGCCCGCCGTCGGCGGCGATCACCTGGGTGAAGATGCCGTAATCGTAGCGGATGCCGTAGCCCACTGCGGGATACTGCAGGGTCGCCAACGAGTCCAAGAAGCACGCGGCCAGGCGGCCGAGTCCGCCGTTGCCCAAACCGGGATCGACCTCCTGGGCGGCGACTTCGTCGAGGTCATGGCCCAAATCCCGCAATGCCGAGCGTGCTTCCTGCAACAGCCCGCCCTCGAGACTCGACAGCGCGTTCAACAAAGAGCGCCCCGGCAGATATTCCACCGAGAAATAGCACACCCGCTTGACGTGTGCGTTCGCCACCCGGCGCTGCGTGGCGAGCCAGCGCAGGGTGAGTTCCTCGCGCACCGCCAGCGACAATGCGTCGTAGATGTCGCGCGCGCTTGCCGACTCGGGGTTCTTGCCGAGAGTGCGCGTCAGACGGTCCAAGAGCGCCGCCAGCAGCGTGCCGGGCTGCAGTGCGACGTTGCGGCGGGTGGTAAACTGGCTGTCAATGGTGCTCATGATTGGGGTTATTATAGGGATGTTGGTCGAGGGACGGCGGTTGAACCTCACAATGCGTGATAACTTTGACTTCGCGTGATCGAAATTGACTTCTTCCCACTTGGCCGTCGGTATCGACGTCGGCGGCTCGTCCATCAAATGCAGCCTCGTGGACCTGGCTAGCGGCGCCTTCGCGGGCGAGCGCTTCAGTACCCCGACGCCGGCACAGGACACCACCGACAAGCTGCTGACCGCCCTGCAAACCGTGGTGGCGAATGTGCCGGGCGATCACGCGGTGGGGCTGGCGTTTCCGAGCGTGATCCGCAACGGCACGGTGCGGACCGCCGCGAACCTCAACAAGGCGTGGATCGGACAACCGCTCGCCCGCCTCGCGAGCGAGCGTTTGCGGCGCCCGGTGATCGCGATCAATGACGCCGACGCGGCGGGACTCGCGGAATTGCGTTACGGGGCGGCGCGCGACGTACCGGGCACGGTGCTGCTGCTGACGCTCGGCACCGGCATCGGCACGGCGCTGTTCGTCGACGGCAAACTGGTGCCGAATACGGAGCTCGGCCACTTGCAGGTCGACGGACGCGAAGCGGAACATCGCGCCTCCGGGCGCGCGAAAATCGATCAGGATTTGAGCTGGGACGCCTGGGCGGAGCAGCTCAACAGGGTGCTGCAGGAAATGCATGCCTTGTTGTGGCCCGACCTCATCGTGCTATGCGGCGGCATCACCGAGGAACCGGAGAAATTCCTGGACAAGCTGCACTGCGAAGCACGCTTGGTTGTGGGTACCCTGCGCTCGGACGCAGGCATCGTCGGCGCGGCGCTCGCCACCACGGTGGTGCGATAAGAGCCGCGCCCGGAGTGTGCTTTCGCCGGCGCGGCGCTCGCGACGGTGGTGCGATCAGAGCCGCGCCCACAGGAAGGTATCGTCTGCGAATCGCTCGCCGCCACGGTGATGCGATCAGAACCGCGCTCACCGCCTGCATCATGCTGGCGCTGGCCGCCTGCGCCGCAACGCCCCCTGCCGTGGTACGGCCGCCTGAATCATCCGGCTCGGGCGGCGCCGCGAACGGCGCCTCCGGCGCATCGCGGGTTGCGCCCGACCCGGCGCAAGTGTTCGTGGCCGACGCGCTCGCCATGCTGGGCCAGCCGTATCGTTACGGCGGCAACAAGCCCGGTGGCTTCGACTGCAGCGGCCTCGTGGAGTATGCCGCGAACGGCGCCGGCATCTGGGTCCCGCGCACTGCACACGAACAGCAGCGTTTCGGCCGGCCCATCACGCGCCGCGAGTTGCGCGCCGGGGATCTCGTGTTCCTGCGTCTCGCGCACAAGGAGTTGCATGTCGGCATCGCCTTGGACGGCGATCGCTTCGTGCACGCGCCCTCGTCCGGCGGCTACATCCGCGTCGACTCGTTGGCGCGGACCCCCTACGCCAAGGGATTCATCGGCGCTCGGCGCATCGTCGACGCCGCCGGCGTACAATGAAGCCTCTTTAGCCCGAGGACCGCATCATGAAGCTGTATTACTCTCCCGGCGCCTGCTCGCTGTCGCCGCATATCGTGCTGGCCGAAGCCGGCCTGCCCTACACTCTCGAGAAGACCGACCTCGCGGCGAAGAAGACCGCGGCCGGAGTCGATTATCTGACCATCAACAGCAAGGGCAGTGTGCCGGCCCTGCAGCTCGACGACGGACGCGTCCTCACCGAAGGACCGGCGGTGGTTCAATACCTCGCGGATCTCAAGCCGGAATCCGGCCTGGCACCGCGCGCCGGCACGTTCGAACGCTACCGGTTGATGGAATTGCTCAATTACCTCACCTCGGAAGTGCACAAGGGTTTCGCCCCGTTGTTCAATGCCAAAGCCTCGGCCGATTGGAAGGCGTCCGCGCTCGCCAATCTCGAGAAGAAATTCACCTGGCTGGTGGGCCTGCTGGCCGGCAAGAAGTATCTGATGGGCGATACCTTCAGCGTCGCGGATGCGTATCTGTACACGATGCTGAGGTGGACCAAAATTTTGAAAATCGATCTCGAGCGATGGCCCGAGCTCGCCGCCTACTTCGCGCGAGTCGCGGAGCGTCCCAAGGTCCATCAGGCGCTCGAAGAAGAAGGGATAAAGTAGCGCCGGCGCGAGCGGCCCTCGGCGCCAGTCTCGATTGCAGCGCCTGCTCTGGCATGCGCTGCGCCGGCCTTGGCTTCGCGCAAGTCGGGGGGTGGCCGTCCATGGGCACCTGTGCGACCCATGCCGCGTCGTGACAGCGGCAGCGGCAGTGGGC
>Ga0209611_10010788_pt1 | contig 13360 bp, 8 predicted proteins | sample S1TSphgellanicum_3_FD_187693 | JGI IMG/M metagenome (GOLD analysis project Ga0209611, IMG submission 187693) | Host-associated microbial communities from peat moss isolated from Minnesota, USA - S1T2_Fc - Sphagnum magellanicum MG (SPAdes) (version 2) | ecosystem: Host-associated > Plants > Peat... | reverse complement strand
AAGATGCCTATGGCTGCAGACACAGAAGTCAAAGATTTTACAAAGGAGTTAGAAGTTAAAGAACCTGCTACTATAGCCATCTCAGGTGAGGTTGGAACAATGTTCATGAACAAGGGTTGCCAGCAAAAATTCTTCTTCACAACATTGACAGCAGTTGAATAAAGCCAATTTATGGTAGTGAGTAGGAAAGACAAGAGAACTCATGTGACATCCACAACCCCCAGCATCTCTTCAGATAGGAGAAATGTCATTGTCATCGTGAGTGTCTTCTTCTTCCTTCTCTTCTTCTTCACCTCCATCATATAGTGCCATTACTAGCCGCTTTGGAATGTTGTTTTCCCAACTCAAATTCATTTTCTTGTCAAGCAGGACCACCTCGGTTGGGTTCGTCGGGATGAGGTGCTTGTTGATCTTGAGGAACATATTGATCTCTACCAAGCTGACACGCAGCGACGATCGTTTTGGAGCCAGGACGTCTGACAGGCTGCCTAGGTTGCATTCGAGTCCACCCAAGGATGGCTTGTTGGCCAGGATCGCCAGAGCAGCCTGCATGAGACATGGCATGCTTGTTTGACGAGCCCACCACTTGCATAGCTCGGCTGATTCCGGCCACAACTCAATATTGGTTTCATCGCTAATTCTTTTGAGGATTTGAACTTTGGCGTTCACCATCTGTGCCGCCGTCTCAAAGCGCTCGCCACTCCCATTAACGTCCTTCTTGTCATCATCAGCCACAATATCAAGAGCTGCTGACAGCAACTCTAATGTCTTGATGCGCTTTGCCGGTCTCTCAAGTCGCCCAGCGGGGTACTCCCTGCCGTTTGCTGCTTCTTGAGCACAATTGGTGCTGCAACGATCTCCGCTAAACATCTAATTTTGTTCCATATGAACTGGTTCACGAACACAAAATGCTGCTTTTGTAGGCTCTCTTGTGTCCAGCCAACAGGAATATCAAGCCTATCAATGTTAGTCGCATTGATCAACTTTGCTAGGATCTTTCCAGACGTCATTGGCGAGTACAGCATACTCTGTGCGTCAATTAAGTACGAGAACTTGAAATTGGTTTCTTCCAAGACGTTCTTTTGTAGCATGGGCTGCCCAAGGTTGTTACCGTAGATCTTCTTGGGCTGATGAAGCGCCAATATCGGATGGTACCATTTGAAGTAGTGTTCAGACATTGCCTTGCCAAGAAACTTTCGTGCTTCACGAGTGGCCGGTTGCAGTGCGTCATGTGATCGCGACATTGGATAGGGGTCTTTAGAGCCGAGTTGACGACGTACCAGTATTATCAACTCGAGCAGCTTGCTTACATCGAGGACAGTAGTGTACAAAGAGTATAACATGATGTACACATTGACAATGACAAATGTTTGCATAGCCTGTGCCTTGATCTGAACGGCCTGAACCGGCTTAATCAGTGAATAAAACTCGATGCACAATGTGCGGTCCATGTCGACCAGTGGAACTGGTCGATTGAGTTTGTGGTACGCCTGTAAAAGAGGTTCCCGGGCTATTAGAATTCGCTCCAGTACAAGCACTGTGGATGACCATCAGTGCTGCGGCGAGTTAAGTAGTTTAAGGTACGTCTCCAAGAGTTCAAGCATGGTTTCCTCGAAGGCTCCCTGTAGGTACTCAGACTTGTTCACAGCTTCAATGACCTTCTTGATCTTCTGGAAGAAGCAGTGCGTGTCCACATTCTTACTATTGTTAGGGTCGATCGAGGTGCCAAACGCTTCTGTGAGTGCCAGGTAGATTAGATGTGATATACACCATTCCCACCAAGCATCGATTAGAATGTCTAAGGTACGCTTTACATTGGATCTTGAATCTGAAGTGCTTATTAGCACATCGAGCATCACTTTAATGCCGAACTCCTCGAGGACACCTGAAGACCATTCGTGCAAGATTGTAGACAACTGTTCCGCTTGATGCTCATCGGTAGTCGGTGCAAATTGGCGGACGGCGAGATTGTAGCCAATATTGAACCTGGTCGACGTATTGAAGCACACTCGCAATGCCAGGTACTTTTGGTTGCTCATCTTGTTATTTATCAGGTCCAGGTACAATGACAGGTACTTGATCGTAAAGAATGAGTGCACCTCAGCAAGTGACATAATGATGATCTTCTTGCACGTGGTGTACAGTTCGACATGAAGCTTGCGGATGTTGATTGACTTCATTCCACCTTCCCCGACAGGTAGTTGACGACCGATCAGTTGCCATCTATAGGTCGTGAACGCATTGTATGAGGTCGAGTGCTCGGCGGACCAGGCTCCCAACTACACTTCAAACCAGCGCTTTGGGTCTTTTTTGAAAGCCGGGTCGCATAGATCGAGCTGCTTCTTGATATGTGCTAGCTTCTTGTTAGTTGCCATGGTCTTGGATGAGGTTATGCAGTGTTTCTTGTCAAGGTGGGTGCAAGTGTTCGACGCTCCTGTCTTTGTGCACTTAATGACAACTGGCTTCTTGACATTGAAGCACGGGTCTAGCAAGTAGATGAACCACTCGACTGTATCCTTGTCAATCAGGCGCACGCCGCATTGATTAAGGAAAGACGTCGTCTTTTTGAGATCCTTAATCGCGGTGCCCTTGATGATAGCTAGGAAAATGCCAGTGTTGATGAAGTTTTTAATCCGAACTACCACGATGTCTCCACGCTCAGCATCGTCAACCTCAAGTTGCGTCTCTTCGTCAACCTCAAGTTGCGCCTCTTCGTCAACCTCAAGTTGCGCCTCTTCGTCATCGATCTCGACAAGTACAGAAGATGCCACTTCACCTTCAGCAGTGATGCTTCTGGATTCGACGACATGATCTTCGGACCAAGCCATGATGTGCATTCCAGCACCAACTTCTGTTGCCACACTATTGAGCCCAAGATTCCTCATAGAATCTTCCAACAAAATGGAGGACTACACAGATTAAAGAAAGTTCAGAACAAAATTCCACACAGATAAAAAGATATTCAGTAGTTGAGAAGTTCAGGAAGGTGAATATCTTGACAGAAGACAATCAAAGATGAGACTTGGAGAATCCTGTTACATACAGATCTAAAGCCCATTTCAGGAAGGTGAATATCTTGACAAAAGACAATCAAAGATGAGACTTGGAGAATCCTGTTACATACAAATCTAAAGCCCATTGGCTTCAAGATTCCTGGAGTCTGCATCAATGTCTCTATTAGGAATGAGCTTTGAGTATTCGATACAAGTTTTGTTTGAAATCTCAATCTTGTATCCTCAGTTTGTGGATGATCAGGTAGTTAGACTAGGATCTTCATCTTCACTTTGATCCAGTGATCTGAAGGATCACAGACAACAGCAGTAGCATATTTGAGACGAAAGAAAGAATCGGACCAACTAGCTAGTAGTAGCCAGGCTATATTCAGTCTTGAAGAATCATGTTACCAAGTGTAGTAGTACTGGGAAGTCATGTGGTAGTTTTACTGGTGGAGGCGGTCGGTGTGCTAGCTGCCACATTGAGCATGTGCACTGCCAGAAGAAGAGATCCTCACCACAAGACTAGTAGTGCTAGGAAACGCGGCGCTGGCACCCAGCAGACGGATTATGAGCTAAACGGTCGACTCAACATAATGGCATCGGCGGGACTGCAGGCTCCTCTGGAAATGGGACTGATGGCTGGGGTTCTGGAGGCGGACATCACTTAAGAGGATCAGTAGCTGCATATGATGATGATGATGTTGTAGCTAAATCAGGAGGATCAGTTGATTACGATGGAAGTCTTGATGGAGGCGATGGATCCGGAAGAGGAGCTGCTGGAATACCCTTGCAGACCTTCTACCACTAAAAAATTCAAGCAGATTCGAAGCAGCCTAACTAAATTGTTAGGTAGTAGTAAATGGTGTGCTTACTTCAAGTGGTGATTTTCATGTGAGCTCAGAGATTTCTTCGCCGCTGGCGGCTGTTGTGTAGTAATCTATGAAATTAAATGTATAAACAACTTGATTCACGATGCATCTGTGAGTGTGGTACTGTGAGGGACATGGATGTGGATGAACTGTAGACCTTCTACCACTAAGTTAACTATTTTTTTTTATCCTCGGGTTGTGACAACCTCTAAGTTAACTATTTTTTTTCATCCTCTAGTGGTGACAACCTCGGGTCACCACTTAGTGTAGTTAATGGCGTTTTAGTGGGTTTAGATTTTTAGTGGTAGAAGGTCTGCAACCTTGCAAGTGATTGTGGATCAAATACCCTATTACTACACAATGCTAAATGTGACCTGTAATAGCCAACACATATATACATGGGTGGCTGGATTTACTGTTATCCCAACAAATGTTAGTCAGAGGGGCAAGAACCATGGTGCTGCCACCTGATACAACAGTGTCGGCCTTGTATTTGGTTGGCAGACTTCATTTCATTCTTGAATTGCAGTTGGTTACTAAATTTGTATCTTAGCTGGCCAACATCATGACCAATCCTTCCCCCAAATGGCAACAGAAACTTTGGGTTTGCCCAAAATTTTGAGCAGGAACCAAAAGATTGTACTTGCACCCATCATCCAGAGCTGGTGAAGTAAGTGAATGATCAACACAGTTTGTCACTGTTGTTTATGAGTCTCATTCTTTGAGGTTAAATTTATGACCAAACCCATTCTTCTGATGTTAGCCTTGGTTTTGCTGGAATTGACAGAATTCCTTCAAAGTGAGGAGTTTTTCCTCTGCTATTCCATAAATAAGTTGGTTCCTTGATAAAAGATCTTCATCAAGACTGACAGTGTGAAATGTGGAGTAGAAATCTGTAACCGTCTTTCTTCATTTTTTTTACATCCTAAAAACTAAGTATAGAAATCTGGCGAATAATTTTATTAATTAATAATATTCTGGCAATTCTCTCTTCTGGCGATTGCAAAACTCCAAAATCACTTGATTTTCGAATTTCAAGTTTTTTCATTTCGCCAATTAATAAAATGGTTGCTAGTGGCGTTGGTAACGAAGGCACGCAAAGAAAATGTTCGTTCTTGTTCTTTGTTCTTCTTCTTCACTGGTTTGATTGCCATTGCCATCATGCAAAGCTCGTGGTGAGAGGCTGCTGCTGCCGTTGCTGATGCCGTTTTGTTGCGCGATTTCGTTAATGTTATATGCCAGTTTTGGTAATACAATACAACGTCGCTTGAGTGCCCAACAAGAGATAACAGAGAAAAAAATGGCGATGGCGATGAATGTTGTTACTATGCCGCAAACTTTGGGAACTACTCTTGGATCTGAGAAGTACTACTTTTTGTTCGGATGCAAAAGCTGCGTGCTCAGGAGCGTTTTCAGTACTACTACTGCGCCCTCCCCAAAATTTGGAGGTTTAATTCACTACTAGTATTACTACTTCTTCTTCTTCTTCCCTTCACAACACACTTTGAAGAACACATGAGTTCTTGTTGTCGAATTTTCCACCAGGTTTGAGTAAGTGGCGTGGATGATCACTTGTTCCTTCTCCGGTACGTGTGTTCTTGCTGAATCAAATCTTTCTTGAAGGTTTGAGTCAATCATATGAACTTGAATTCTATTTGGTACATATCCATAGTATGATAGCTGATCGCTCTTGAATGACTTTTCCAAGGAAGAAAGAAAACAGAGAAATTTAGTACAGAATTGATCAATTCCATACGAGGATGGATAATTTGGTCTCAAATGCCTAAATTTCCAAGGAAGACAGAATGATGCATGATTCATAAATCTGTCTTGGTATCTAGACTGCACACATTCCTAGTACATTTCAACATGAAGCCAAGCACAGATTTTGTATTGAGAGATAATTTCTGCTCCCGTGAACTGTTGTTTGATGTGCCAGGGAAATTTGGAACATGGCCGGGAGGAGGGTTATGGATGATAGGAAGAAATCCATGCAGACCAATAAGGGCAGTTGCAGATGTGTCCTATGAGAGGGGAATGGAAATGGCAGTGCAGGAGCATGCTGACCATCTTCTTATTCTTGTGCATGGACTGAATGCCAGGTTAGCATGCATGAGCTCCATTGGAAATTATGCAATTTGGTTATTTCTGTAATTGTTCAGTTCATACTCTTCAATTCCCAATTGTGCTTCTGTTATTATTGGTTTCCATAGCACTGAGAAGATGATGAGCTTTGTTTCTTGCATCCCAAAGCCCAGTATGTTGATGTCGTGGTTCACGCCTACAGACTGGAAGCATGTGGAAGATGAATTACGCACCCAGCTTGGTGACAATTTTCTTATCCATGGTAGTATTCTGTCATCAGGACACACTATACTCTTCAAGTACTGGATCAAATGCGATAATTTCAGATCTCATTTTTATCAGTTGAATTCTAGTACTATACTAGAAGAGGCCCACTCATAGCATGGTATCTAGTACTAACATCAAATGTCAGCTCTTTTCCATCAAATTCAGCAAGTGCGGCCAATCCATACTTGCAGACACAGGTTGGAATTGACTTAGGAGGCAAACTACTGGCTGATGAGGTAAAAAAACGTCTTCATGTCCCATAGAGGAGTTAGTTTCATGTACATCCACAGTACCATATCATGTCTTGCATCCTTCCTTCTCACACTTGATCAATAATAGTTATAGTTTCAGTCATTTTTTATGCTAGGGCTATGCTAGGGTTTGAAGCAATAGGACAAATGATTTTACTTATGTGCAGGGGTGGCAAATTGTGAGGCAGACAAAGGGCTTGAAGTGCATATCTTTTCTAGCACACTCTTTGGGAGGTTTATTTTCAAGATACACAAGTGCAGATCTTTATAGACTGAATGACAAATCCCAGGGTGAAGTAGACATTTCAAATGGTAGCCACTTTCGGGGGTATTCCAATGCTAGAAGTATCCACTGTAAAGCAAAGCTGGCTGGCTTGGAGCCAGTCAATTTTATCACAATTGCTACCCCCCATCTTGGACTACAGGGTAGTGGACAGGTAATTCTGTAATCACTGCCAGTTTCATATTGCCAATTGTTCTAGCTTTGTATACAAAGTCTCAGATACTTATTGAGTGAGTGTAAACTGGAAATAACTAAAGAATGAAAAACGGTTTCAGATGCCAATGCTTTTGGGATTGCCAGTGTTAGAAATGCTGGCAGCAACATTTACATCAGGGCGAACAGGACAACAACTGTTTCTTACTGATGGGAACCCTAATGATCCCCCTCTCATCCTTCGGATGGCCTACAATTGCACAGATGGCCCTTTCATGTAACTTGTTTTAAGTGCAAGGCCATTTCAACACACAGCCTTACTAAGTTTGTTAGGTTACTGTTTCTTGTTTTGCATAGTTGGGTTACCTGATCAGCTCATCTAACAATGCAGAAGTCAGACTCACATAATCTAGAAATACAGCCAGGTGTTTATGGTTTAGGTTGTCATTTGGTTAGTCTCTTTGTATACTGTATCTCCTCAGCCCTTGCTCCACCAACTTGTCATGTTCTGAGGTGTCAGGACCAGTTGTTGCAAATTGTCAAGCAGATACAAAGTTTGTGTAACTCACGTAGTATGGAACACACCAGGGTTTGTGCTGTCTTCAGCCCCACTGACAAGACAAGTTGGTGAGTTAACATGAGTATCATCAACTGAGTGATGAGGTAGAAGAACATGAAATGTGCATCCTGTGATCTTGCCTCCAACTAATTATTAGCTGCATTTACAGTTATTTGACAACCAATGTTTTGTGACTGCCTTCATTAACCTTCTCTTCACCTGGAATTATGCCACTCTATGTTGATGTTCAAAATTGATAAGTTAACTTCATATAAGATGTGAGGACATTACTGATGAAACTTTTGTTTGAAAGATGGGGAACTTTTGTTGGATATGCAATTATCAAGCTTCCTTGGTACATTCACTGATCTTTTCCCTAACTTATAAAAATTAAGACGGGGTTGGGAATTGCAGATCAGCCCTTCAAGTGTTTGAGTCAAGAGTCACCTATGCAAATCTCAATTTTGACTGTATCCTCTCATGTAGAACCCCAAAATTGCATAGATTCAGATCACTTTTATGCTCACACATTGCTCTTCATGTTAGGTTTCAGAGAAGCATCAGACAACGTGACAAATGACACTATACAATGCAAACCCAGAGTACATCAGAACATGGTTGAAAGTTGAATCTATCCATGTTGATACAAATCTGCAAAAAGCTGCAGACTAGTGAGAGAATTATAGTCCTTGACATAAGTGTTTATCAGTTGTGGTAGGATGGCGTACTTCATCTATACAGAGAGAAAGTTAGCTTTTTACGTAATTATCTCTTCTCTGGCTAAATGCTTAGAATCTTTACAGTTTTTGACTCTAAAGGAAGAAGAGTGATGTTTCAGTGTTCTCATGAAGAAATAGGCACAGTGGAGAAAAGGGCCAAATTTTGTTGAGTTGAATGTTTGCTCTGCCTTAATGTAAAATACTGTAGAAATCATGGTCTCTTCAGACAAAAGAGAAGAAGCGTGGGATGCGTAAGATTTGAATATATGCTTGTTCTGAGAGTCCATACCACTCATTGGATGGGTACAAGGATGTAGTGAAAGAGGCATATTGCCCAGCAATTTTTAGTGATACCCCAACTTTTCTGCAAGAGACTACTGGGAGACAGTCAGTGACTAAAGTGATTCCCAGAAGCAGGGAAGCAGCTCTCAATCAGGATTCACTTGAAGGTTGGTCATACTACATAAACCTGTGTATCATCTAAAGCTGGTCCAGATTTCAGCCTCTACTCTTGGTTGATCATTGCTGATGTTGTTTGTGCACCAGTTTATTGGTTGATAATTGCTATTTATTATTCAGGCAATGCCTAGATTCTTTATCCTTGTATAAACTATATTCTCTTTGATTGCCTGGATACAGAGGATATGATTCAGGGTCTACAACAGGCAAGTTGGCAAAAAGTTGATTTAAGCTTTCATTCTGCCATCTGGCCGTTTTTTGCTCACAACCCAGTTGGTGTAAGCTTATCTTCCCTGTCTCAGTTTCTCTAAGCAAGCTTTACCTCAAATGCTTGGCTCTAGCAGCACCTAAATTTTCTCTGTTGATGCTCATACAGACAGCCCTAGAGTTTCATAATGAAGAAGAGAATTTCAGTGACTGGGCTTGGACTGAGAGTAAAAACTGTGGCCACTCTGATTTGCAGTAATCAGTTTTTAACATGGAGAACTTCCAGTTCATTAAACAAGTTTGTGGGGGTTTGCAAATCCTTGGACATTTTGCAGTAGTTGAACTATAAAGCATTTGGTTGATGCTGAATTGATTGATACAATATCACACTAGTGAATTTCTCTTTGAAGTGTTTTTTGTGAATGAGTGGCAGGTGTACCATGAGTGGTTATCTGATGATGCAGCAGGAGTTATTGCACACATTATTGACATGTTCAAGAAGAATGAATGCCAAACAAGTGTTGAAACTAGTATCAGGGCCAGAACAATGACATCTACTTATCACCTGTAGCTCAATGCGGTACTCTCATTCACTTCATGAAAATGTTCCAAGTTCACGTACTTGCCTTGACAGTGATGAACAAGAGCAGAGTTTATTTATGATAGTCTGGATATGGAAGCAAGCTTTTGTGCATTGGATATTCTCCTAGCCAACCTCATATGAAGAATTATGAATGGAGAAGAAGAAGGTGAGCACTACAGGGCTACCAACCTGCACTTTGTGAAGAGTCTTTTGATAGCACCTGGCAGAGCATGGTGGCTATGGAACCCCATCAGCCAGCTTGCAACCAAGTGGTCTAAAAGCATCTTTGGGAAGATAAATGGTTTCCACACTAAGTGGACCAAATAAAAATAGAGAATGGAATGCAGTTAAGGCCTAAAAGAAATCAGGGTTGGTTTTGCACTATGCCAAACCTGAGGAAATGATATCTTTCCAGCCATATGACACGGTTTTAGATGTTCCAAATAATCAAACACAACTCATCAAGCTGGCAACTTGCACTTGATGAGCAAGGAAGGAGGTAGCTTGTTGGGGGAGGTGTGGTTGGAGAGTGTGAATATTGATCAATATGCATCAAAGTGTAGAGGTGATTGGTTCCCCATTGTTTTAAACTAATATTGTTTGAGTCCATAACTCCTACTAGGGTTTATGAAGCTTTTGTGCCTTAGAGCATAGGCACCCACATGTGCCTATTGGAGTGTCTACCAATGAATACCACATCCAACATAGGTCTTAAATCAGGCTCATGGTAGTCATAGACTGTATTCATCCAAATGTACTGATGATTATATTGCTTCAACTAGGGGAGATCCTCTTAGGTGAGAGATGTCCTTATGAGTTCATTGAACCATGCCTTTAGGTAAGGACAACATTGGGTCTAAAATACCTTCACACTATAAGGCTTTTGAACCTTAAGGTGGGAAATAAGTTATCTTCAAGCACACCTATGTAAGGTGCTAAGAACATGTGCAATGACAATGCTCATTTGAGCCTCTATTAGTATTTAGCACATCCAGCTTCCAGTGTTAGTTTCTCTCCCATCCCCACCCATAAATCTAAAAGAATGGACTCCATAAAGTGATTGACTATTTGAGGCTCAGGATTCGGGCCAATCATTATAGTTGGCCAATTAAAAACAATCATTTCTTGCTACTTGCACTCTTGGAGGGCCTCACTAACATGTGCATTTTGACCAGTCTAAAGTAGTGTCACAATGTTTAATTGCAAATCTTCATCCAAAATGTATTGAACAAAGCATTTTACTGCTGATGGTTGGCATGCTTCTAGAGCAAGTCTGCTCACAACCTCTATTTGGGCCTCTATCATTAATTATCACATTCAATATATCGTGTTAATTGTTTTCCCATCCCCTCCCATAAACATGAAAAAGTAGACTACCAAGGGGGTTTAGACCTTTGATTATCTTCCAACTTGAATGCTTATTCAAATCAATACTAATCTTCAAAGTTATCATCCCAACTTTAATGGGGATTCAAATGAACTTTGAAGTTGGAAGATAAATAGAGGTTTGAACTATCTTTCTTTTATCTGTAAAATTTCATCACCAAAAAAATAAAATCCAAAATAAATTATTTTGGAGATTTTCAATCACCAATAGTGGGGGGCAAAAAAGGAAAAATCAATAGATTTCTATATTTGGTTTTCGATGTTTAGCCAAAAATTATAGAAAGATGATTAAAAATTCATACTTCATATATAGTTTATAGCCAGTCTTTGTAAGGCTGATAACCACTTTTTCTACATTTTCCTATGGATGATTGCCACTTTGGTTACAAACCAATTTTAATTTTTTTTTTTTCTTACAACCCTAAAAAGAACTTGAGAGACTATTTAAATGTCACCACTTGAGTCCAACTATTACTGCCAACCAATTACAATGAGTCATTTTTTTCACTAAGCCTTGTGAAGACCATTATATCTTTTGGAAATTTATAAGTCCAAACTAGTGCTGGCAAGTTTTTAAAAAAAAAAGAGAACCTTTGATCTAATTTTGACACATTAGATTTTTATAGAGATTCTCTAAGTGGAGGTGTGAGCTCAAATTTCTAATTTTTGAACTCTATTGGTCCAATTTTGACACATTTTTTTGAAATTCAAAGCCTTTTGAACCCAATTTGAAAATGAGGATTAGTTCCATCTACCCCTTATGTACTTCCCAATGCTAGAGACTGTATAAGTACATAAAGCATTTTGCAAAAAAAAAAGCCCTTTGGATGTGAGCTAAATCACATGAACCCAATCTCTAAAATGGTAGAGTGGGCTATGTCCTTAATGTCTTGAAAATGCTTTATGGAGGGTTAGCGACCTTCCTTTAGTGCTTCACAAGCTCACACCCCCTTTCAATCAAGCTTTGTCCTTGTTCAGAAGGACTCAAACTTGTGAAAACCCTCCAGATGGTGCCTTACCTTATGCAAAATTTGACAACAAATTAAATAGAGTTCTTCAATTAAATAAAATTAATTTTTATCTACAAAGTTTTCAAAAGAAGTTCAACTTGTTTACTTAAAGAACATATGTTCAAAAGTTGTTTTTTCATGATTCTAATTTTGATTTCAAATCTAATAAAATGCTATTTTCATGGTCTGGGTTCTGGTGTTAGTTCCAACAATAGGATGCACATGATGAACAACCCTCACAAAGGAGCATTATGTATATAGGGGAGGCATTGCCATGAGGGCATTTCACCTTGAGAACTGAAAGCTTTACGTATAGTGGAGCTTGATGTCACAAGCAAAACATGTGATGGTACTCCCTCATTGCCATAACAACCAAGGAGAACAATTCTTGTTTGGATTGACAACACTAGAGCTCCCCAAATTTGTAATACCCATTTGAGTGAGGTTTCCTATAGTGTAATTCTCTCTCATGTGAGATCTTTTGTGTAGGCTTCCCATGCCGGGCTAGCATGAGAATTTCTACTTGGGGGGTTGGCCTGAATAACCGAGGGCTTTTGGGCCTAGGTTGTTACACTTGTAAAGCCCCTTACCAGCTGGTTTCAGCCCCTTGATAATGTTCCACATTTGAGGGCATTGTGGTTGTAAGCTCCGTATACAATGGAGGGTGTTATGATTGTAAGCTCATTGTACCATGGAGGGTGTTAGTCTTGTAAGCTTCCTATACCCCACCTTCTTATACCCCACTGATAGTTTAGATAATAAAAACACAGGGTAAAACTCTAGATAGGCCCTTGTTGGACAAATCTAACTCAATCCCTTAACAACCTCTTTTTTTATTGGCGAAATTAAAATTTGAATTTTCAAAAATGAGGTGATTTTTCCAAAAAATTTCAATCATTAGAAGAAGTGAGGATAAAAAAAATAGTAATGATTGCCAAAAGTTTGTACCTATATTTGGTTTCAAGTGTGTAGCCAAACATATAGAAGGACAATTAAAGGTTTTTTTACTTTCATAGCCAGATTTGGCTAAATTGTCCTTGAGGATGATTGCCACTTTGGCTACAAACAATTTTTTTTTTGCAAAAAAAACACAATCCCATAATATAGAATTATAACCCTGGGTTAAAATTTTGACACCTGGAAAAATAAATCTTTATTTTTGAATATAATACAAATCAATACCCCCTCCACTCTCACTCCCTCTTTATTCCGTCTCCAAATGAGGGAATAATTCACCTAATGTGGGACCGACTCCCCTTTTAGTCTCCATTCCAAGTGCAACTCATTCATTGAAATTGCTCTATTGTGACAACAAAGAATGTTTGATTGTGATTCTTCAACACCAAACATTTTTAAAGAAACACAAGTGTAAGTAGTAGAAAATCAACCCATAGAAGAGCTTTGTCGAAGAGCTTTGTTGTTTTGTGGACGGCTGAAAATAAGGCACACCAACAACAACAAAACACACACACCCCATTCATTATGGGTTTTGCTCACTTATATGAGGCTAGATTTCTGCATTATGTTTGGGGG
>Ga0209611_10010787_pt1 | contig 13360 bp, 8 predicted proteins | sample S1TSphgellanicum_3_FD_187693 | JGI IMG/M metagenome (GOLD analysis project Ga0209611, IMG submission 187693) | Host-associated microbial communities from peat moss isolated from Minnesota, USA - S1T2_Fc - Sphagnum magellanicum MG (SPAdes) (version 2) | ecosystem: Host-associated > Plants > Peat... | reverse complement strand
TTACCTTCAAGCTCTTGTTCTGGGTCCCGTGTGGGTCCCACTTCAAATGCTCTGGAGCTCCACGCTAGCTCTACTCTTGTTCCCACTTTAGCTTTGTTCCCGCTCCAACAACTCCCGGGCTCTGGCTCTGTTCCTGCTCCCGCTCCAACAACTCTCGGGCTTTGGCTCTGCTCTTGCTCCCACTCCAACAACTCCCAAGCTGTGGCGATGGAATGAGAGGTAGGTGGGAGGTAGGTGGGAGGGAAAATTTTTGGGGCAAAGAAGAGGTGGAAAAAAAACAATAACTTTGGGTAGGGAGGATGTGCTTTTGGTTCATCCCCAAAACAGCTTCAACAGCCTCATCCTCAACTGGTGCATTGGTGGCTGCTAGTTCACTCCAGCCAACAACCTATTCTCATTTTTTAGTGTAATTTGTGGGCACTTGACCCAACATTTTTTAACTCCATTGTTTGCATGGTGTTTCAAACAATGGAATGCTGTTTTGAAAAGCCCACAGTTTTTTCCATGATACACACTTGGTTTCATGGGAGATAAAATAGGAAAAAATTGGAGCAAGTCTTGATGCTCAATGAAGCCCTCGGCCAGAAGCTTCACCAGAATTGGGCTGGTGCTCACCTTCACCTCACATGCACCCTTATTTAATTGGTAAAGACCCATGGCCTCAATCAGGGATTTACCCTCCAAAAGTGAAATTTAAATACCACACATGCAAGATGCATGAAATTCCCATGCAAAAACAGAATAATCTTTTTTATGGGGAGGGGAGGCCCCAACATTATATGTTCACATACTTGTTATTGGAGGCAGTACAAAAGTATTATCTATCTTTTTGTTTTTTCCCCCTGACTACCCTTTTGCCAATCTAAGATGTGTCTAGAGTCGTACAGACACATCTTGGTGCTGTCAATACACACTTTGTGCCTTGTTATGCAGGTTTTGGGATTGTTTTGCTATTATAACCTCAAAACTTGCATAACAAGGTTTCAAAGTGTGTTTGGGCATCATTCCATCTTTTTTGACAAAAAAGATAGACAAGGAAAAAAAAGAAGTAGGAGTACTCTTGTACTGCTTGCAATAAAAGCTTGTGCCATATGTAAGGTTGGGAGAAGGTCTGTTGTAAGACCATCTCCACCCACAGCACAAAAAGCTCCTACACCCAGAGCAGAAATTTGATGGAAAAGTGCTTTTTTTGCACTACTCAGGACATGGGTAGTGACAACAACAAAGAATGCACTAAATGAAAATTATTATTTTTAGTTCATTAACTATAATAATTGGTCCAAGTGGTGTGACTTTAATAATATCTCACTTTATATTATGAAAAATTTCAGTAGAATGGGTGGTGAGGAAAAAAAAAATTGATTTTATATTGTGAATTTTTTCACTGAAATGGGTGAGAGGAGGGAAAAACAACTTGACTAGGTGTATCTTGGACATGGAGATATTAGTGCAGGCACAAATAGGGAAGCACCCCTGGAGATGCTGTAAGAACTGGATGGGTTTCAGGCTCTGAATCCAAATTGGATGCCTTCTCAGGAGGTGGTGAGGCGGTGTGACGACGAGTCAGGAGTCAGGACTTGTGACCCTTGAATTTTCCATGCATGATCATGTCTCTGGGGTCTAGTATAGAGAGGGAAAAGATAGGTGGTTTTTCCGTGCATGATCTGGGCTGTCGCGACCGGAGCTCGCATGCAGCTGCGATTCGCGAATAGACAACGTGTGTATCTATGCAGCAGCAATGTGCATATGCAATGCCCGATTTTATAGGTCCTGGGACTTGGGTGGACCCATTCAGCTGATTTGGCTGGCTTTCATGGAATTATCTACTCTGCAAAATCAAGTCAGACTGTCGGGGAGAGATCAAAGTTGACGTTTTCCATTTGGTAGCATCTCAGATCGAGCTCACTTCTCTTTCAACTTCACGTGGCAAGTGTACGATGAATCAGTTTTCCAGTTCAAAGTTCCAGTTTTTTTTCTTTCCCAATTTTGTAGTGTAGCAGCAATGGTGAGCCTCCCAAGGCAGATTTCCACTTAACTGGCGACAGTTTTGTACAGGACCATTCAATGTGTAGCCTTCAGACAGGCCTGTAGCCACACTTTCCCCCAAAAAACCATTAAACTTGGGGGAAATTTGGCCACCACTCTTTTTTAAACATGATTTTTCCCGCCAAAAATTTGGATCAGTGTCGCCCTTTTAGTGAATTTTCGCCAAACTAAATGACTTGTTCAAATTACCGGAAAACTCATTACGAGGTTCACTTATTAAATTTGCTCCGCACGAGCAAAGACATAGACTATGGAATACCAAACGGGCGCTTATTTTGTCATGTTGTACTTTCTCACTTTACTCTTTGCTCAACTTCCCATTTACTGTTTTCCAAGTTAACATCCTCATAATGGTGAGTTTGCTAGGTGGCCAATTCAACATTGACCAATTGACCAATTGTCAAATTCTCAATTGCACCTTGTCAAATTTACAACTTCACATTGTCCAATCACCATTTTCAGATCTCCACTTTTACATTGCAAACTTGACAAATTTACATTATTTTACGGGCTGCCTCCCCCCATTCTGACTGCCCACACACAAAAATCCACTGGTTGCCCAATTTTTTTAAAAAAGTTTCTTTTGCCCAAACTTTATTTTTTTGGGCTGTTTTCTTTTGGGGTGGGTGGGGGGCTTGCATTAGTGGCCTACCCTCCTACCTCCTAGCCTACATACTCATTAACTTACATACCCACCTATTTAGGTTACCTATCCACCTACCTACAATTTAGGATACCAACTCATGACCAAGTTTACAAATTTAAAAATTACAAATCAATAATTACAAATTTACAATTTGATAGATTGCAAGTGCACAAATTTGCAAGTATGCAAAATTACCAAATTACAAAACATAAAATTACAAAGTTACAAATTGAAAAATTGCAAGTTATAAATTGCATGTGCTTGTTTGTAAATTTCAAATTTATAAAATTATAAACTTCTCAATTTACAACATTCAACAATATTAAAATTGCAAGTACATGTTTGCAAATATTCAAAATTACAAATTTACAATTTGACAAATTGCCAATGCATGTTCTCAAGTTCACAAGTTTGCAAATTACAAAATTAAAAGATTATAAATTGCATGTGCTCGTTTGTAAATTTCAAATTTACAAAATTAAAAACTTCTCAATTTACAATATTAAAATTGCAAGCACATGTTCGTAAATATGCAAAATTACCAAATTACAAAGTTACAAATTACAAGTGCATTGCATATTTACAAGTTTGCGCATGCTTGATTTTCATGTTTTCATACTTGCATGTCCAACAAAATTACAAAATTATAAACATATAAATTTCCAATTTGCAAGAATTGCAAGTTACAAATTACAAAATTACAATTTAGGCTACCGACCCATGACCAAGTTTGCAAAATCAAAGCATTTACAAATTAATAATTACAAATTTACATTTGACAAATTGCAAATGCATGTTTGCAAGTTCACAAGTTTGCAAGTATGCAAAATTACCAAATTACCAATTACAAAATATAAAGTTACAAAGTTACAAATTGCAAGTTTATAAATTGCATGTGCACGTTTGTAAATTTCCATTTATAAAATTAAAAGTTTCTCATTTTAAAATAATTAAAAAAAACTAAAATTGCAATGCAAGTACATGTTTGCAAATATGCAAAATTACCAAAAATTACAAATTGTAGGTGCATTTTTGCATATTTACAAGTTTTCACATGCTAAATTTGCATGTTTTCATACTTGTTATTAACCCATGACCAAGTTTCCAAGTTTCCAAGTTTGCAAAAAATTTAAAATTTAAAATTATACATTAATAATTACAATTTTACAATTTCACAAATTGCAAGTGCATGCTTGCAAGTATCCAAAATTACCAAATTACCAAATCACCAAATTACAAATCACAAAATATAAAATTATAAAGTTATAAATTGTAAATTGAAAGTTCATAAATTGCATGTGCACTTTTATAAATTTCAAAATTATCAAATTTACAATTTGACAAATTGCAAGTGCATGTTCTCAAGTTCACAAGTTTGCAAATTAAAAAATTCTTAGTTTACAAAATTAAAAATATTAAAATTGCAAGTATATGTTTGTAAATATGTAAAACTACCAAATTACCAAATTACAAAGTTACAAATTGCAAGTGCATTTTTGCATAATTACAAGTTTACACATGTTAAATTTTCATGTTTTCATACTTGCATGTACTACAGAATTATAAACATATAAATGTCCAATTTGCAGGAATTGCAAGTTACAAATTACAAAATTACAATTTAAGCTGTACCCATGACCAAGTTTGCAAGTGCATGTTTGCAAGTTCACAAGTTTACAAGTATGCAAAATTACCAAATTACCAAATTACCAATTACAAAATATAAAATTACAAAATTGCAAGTTTATAAATTGCATCACTAGGAGAGAAATCAAGGTTTTCAATTATGGTTTTGACTATGTTTCAACTACATTTTGAAGTTGAAAATGTCACTTCCAATTGTAAAATGTTATTTTCAACTCAAAATGACGTTTTGAACTACCTATCAAAACAATTGACAATGTTGAATCGAAGCCTACCTACACATCTCAATTTTTCAACCAACATTGAAGTGACAAGATTTTAGTTGAAAGCAACATACCATTTTAGTTGACAAAACATTTTTGATTTCTAAATGAAGTTCATCCACCTTCATCCAAATTTCAAAGTTAAACTTTCAACTATTTTTCAACTTCAAAAATTATCATATGGGGTAACTTCCCATTAGATGAACTTCATCCACTAATAAACCATGATGTCATCAAAGAATGAATTGAAAATTTCAACTACATTCTAATTATGTCATCAAATTGTAATTTCAACTATGTTATAACTAAACCAATCAAAGAGTCCAACTAATAGTTTGTTGACGCATGGCCCTACTTAGAGTTATGTCTAAGCAAAAAATCTAAACAATAGTTTGTTAACATGTGTCCCTACCTAAAATTATGTGTAAGCTTAAGTTTAAGTATGTAGGTACACCTAAAAATAAATGGATAGGTATCTACCTACTAGGCCTACCTATTTATATAAACCTCCCTAACTTAAACCTAGGTAGGTAGGGAGGCCTAGGTATATAAGTAGATCATAATGTCATGTAGGCTTAAGGTAAATAAGTAGGCTTTATATAATCCTTTTTTTCACCACATGGCCTTTAAGGTCAAACCTTTCTTATTAGTTTGTCCTAAATGCCAACTTCACCTTTTGAAAACACTTGGTGCACCAATTTCATTATGTAATTTACAAACTTGGAAGCTATGACAAACAATACGAATAAAAATTATAGTTGCACTCTAATTAATATTGTTTCAAATGTTTTAACCTTCTTTAGTTTGAAACCCCATTTTTTTTCATTTTAAATTTGTTTTGAATGATCTAAAATCTATGGGTGCACCAACTAGTGATTTACAAGAAATCTTTGAACCCTAAATGCAACAAAATAGTGAGAAAATCATTTAATCTCAACATTTGGAACTGTGATATTTTGTTTCAAATGTTCTGAAAAAAAAACTTTAAACCTTTCTAGTTTGAAACTTCATATCTTTTTCATTGTAAATTTGTTTTGAATGATTTAAAAAGCTATGGGTGCACCAATTAGCAATTGATAATACCTTTTTGAACTTCAAATGGAGTAAGACAATGAGAAAAAAATTTAATATCAAAATCCAAAATTGTGATATTTTGTTTGAAATGTTTTTTAAAAAAACTTTAAACCTTTCTAATTTGAAACCCTATATCTTTTTCATTTTAAGTTAGTTTTCAATGATTTAAAAAGCTATGGGTGTGCTAATTAGTGATCTACAAGATTTTTTTGAAATCCAAATGCAACTAAATAATGAAAAAATAATTTAATCTCAAAATTTGAAACTATTTTAACAAATTTATCACCAAACATGAACCCCTTTATTGAAAACAACCCATATCCTCTTCATTTTTTGACCAAATTGAATGTGTTTTGTAGCATTGGAAATGTCAAATGGAGAGCTGCAAAATTTATTTTAACAATAGAAAAAGGACCAATGTGTAAGAAGTCAACTTCCTTTGAAATCTTAAGTGTATGGTGGTAGTTTTATTTACCTTAGTTGAAATTAAGTTGTAAATGTGGATTTTGAAATTAAATTCTTTTGTGATTTTTTTGTTGCATTTGAACTTAAAAGAGGTCTTTTAAATATTTAGTTCAACAAACATGTGTTGAAATGGCCAAGGTATTATGATACATTTTTTGGACGGGCTTATGATTTAAAACTTCATTTCAAAGTGAAAGAGTACTTTCCTACCTTGGCCACTTTGACATTAATTATATATTTTCATAAATGTTGAAAATTTAAAAAAATCTTTCTTCCAAATCACAAAATATATTTAAAAAAATATTGAATCCTTAAGACTATTCTATTTCATGAAATAAATTGTTCAAAATGAAATAATTATTCAATGAACATGTGTTGAAATGGCCAAGGTATTACAATACATTTTTTGGAATGGGCTTATGATTGAGAACTTCATTTCATAATGAAAGAGTACCCTCCTACCTTGACCACTTTGACATTAATTATATTCTTATCAGAAATTTTATAAATTTCAAAAAAAATGTCTTCCAAGTCACAAAATATATGGAACAAAAATATTGAATCTTTAGAAATATTTTATTCCTTGAAATAAATATTTCAAAATTAAATAATTATTCAATAAACATGTGTTGAAATGGCCAAGGTACCACGATACATTTCTTTGAAGGGCTTATGATTGAGAATTTCATTTTGGAATGAAAGAGTACCTTCCTACCTTGGCCACTTTGACATTAATATATTATTTAAAGAAAATTTTAAATTTAAAAAAAACCATTTCTTCCAAATCATAAAATATATTGAATGAAAATATTGAATCTTTAGGAATATTCTATTTCATGATATAAATATTCAAATTATTTATTTATTCAATGGACATGTGTTGAAATGGCCAAGGTACTACAATAATAGAGGAAGTGAAGTGAATCATCGAAAGTTGTGAGCAACATTTTTTTTAATTTAAAATTCTATAAACTTACAACATGACAATATTACGATTTGCAAAGTTAATATATGCAAATGCACATTTGTAAATTTGAAATTTTCAAATGTGAAAATCTACATACAAATTATTTTTGTAACTTGGTACTTTGTGCACATTAAAAATTACAATATTACTATATTATAAATCTCAAATTGCAAGAGAGCAACTTTGCAACTTTGTAAATTTGTAGATTTCCAAGTTACAAATCATTGATCATAAACTTTCAAATGCACAATTTGCACAAACTAATGAAAAAACCAATGGGCATTTTATGGATTTCATGCGTGTGTCATAGCCTAACCATAAAAGACCATTGCATATTTAGGGTGCCCTATTCAGGTATTGCAACCTATATCCTAAAACCAATCCTTCTTTCCTGAACCTTTATGCAGGTAAATGCTCTTCAAAGATTGACTAGATCAAGACCCAATCCCATAACACAATACCCAAATATGAAAAGGATATATCAAGTGCAAAAAACATGTAAGTCAATATATGATTATTGACCTAAATGTAGGTATTGCATAATTTGGTAAATGGTCCTTGAAGATTGACTAATTCAAAACCCAATCCCAAAATGCAATACCTAAATACAAAAATGATATATCAAGTGCAAGAAACATGTGAATCAATATCTTATTATTGACCTAAACATGAATATTTCATTTTGTTCACCAAAAACAAGTCCCAAGTCTTTTGCATACCTATATGTGGGTATTGCAAAATTTGGCAAATGTTGTGACGTTGTTCATTTTGGGACACATGTGCAAGTATTGCTTTTGTGGGGAAAATTGAATCATTCTTTTTAATGACAATATACGCAACTATTACGAATGTGGGTAAAGCAAACACGATCGGTCACAAATGACAAGTGCATGGTTCACAATGCATATGGGTAACAATGCATATGATACACAAAACATAAACATATGGGTCACAATGCATATGATACACAAAACAATTAGTATATTATGTTAATCTTTGCATCATTTAGTACTTAATATTTTTTGCATACTCGAAAATTGCAAAAGAATCTAGTACCAACTACAAAATTGGTTTCAATCTTTGGGTCAAACACACTAAAATGAACCAACATGATTATTTTGTAAAAGGATTGCAAGTCCTTTTTTAGTCCTTTTCACTTTTGCATAGAAAGGAATTTTCAAACAAAATCTTTTGCAACTTGTTATTAAATTTTTTATAATTTCCCCAATACATCACACTTTTTGTATTAATCTTTGTTGAATAACTATGAATTTTCTAAAATGTGCAAATTTTGCAAGATTCTAAAATGATCATAATTTCAATTCATTCCAATACATGTCAATTATTTTAGGATTTATTTTTTTGGATCATATACCACAACTTTTTTATATATGCCATGTGCATTACACTTCATTTACATGTGGTAAAGACTATTGAAATTCAAAAATGAACGTTGAATTTGAAAACATGTACATGGAATTTTTTTTAATTTCAAGTTCCATAAATTTTTAATTGTGAGTAATAGATTATTATCCTCTCAGTTTTTTCACTATCAAAATTTCTTTACTATGATAGTCCTTGGCGTAGTCCTTTGAAAAATTGACAAATCTAATGTAACTATTGTTCAAGTTGAAGAATCCTTTACTAGAACCAAAACTCAAAACTAAATTAAATGAATTTTTAATTTGAATTCCTTAACACTCATATTAGTCATTTAGCACAACTTGGAATGATTACCACCACTTTTTTTTTTTTAAAATTTAAAAGATATTCACCAAAGTTTGAAATTTCAAAGACCATCCAACATCCTTTTTGGCTCATTTTAACATGTTTTGACCCTTCATGAAATTAATTGAAAACTTAAATTTGTTTAATCAAGGCATCAATTTTTGAGTTGCAATGGAGTAATTTTTTTAATTGATGTTTCTTTGTTGACTATTTTTCAAGTGTTTGATTTTTTAACATGTTCCCCAAGTTCCCAATGGATTCCCAACAAGCTCCCAATAACATCTTATTGTATCCCATATACTATTTGTTTTATGTTCTACTATTACAATGTATTATTGTTTAAATACACATGATGTACAAGAATAGACAACAATTAATCTATTTTGGTATTATTTAAGGTGTCAATTTTTTTTTCAATGATGAAGCCATCAAAGATGAACACATAAATTGGAAAAAAAACAAAACAAAACTTGGGGGGTGTCACAATTGGTTGATATGTTCAAAGCACACTATATCACATATATAATGCTACTCTACTAAATCTAACTCATCAAAGCTTTTCAAACAACCCATAATTATTCAATTTTGATTAGATGTATTATAACTTTCTTCATCTATGGGCAATGAGCATTAGTTTAATTTTGTAAACCATATAAATATTTACTTTAAGTTGTGCATTTTTTTTTATTACACGCAAGGGTATCAATTATTTTTTCTTAGAATTTTGGGACCAACCAAGTATCAATTGGTTGGAATGGTTACTACACTAGGATATTAATATTCAGGTACATATGGATTAATAATTGTTGGGTATGCATAAGGGCCATTTTTTGCAATAACCTACCTTGAATTGGACTTAATATGATTATACATACATGCTTTTATTTTTCAATTAAGATGGTAGTTATTAAAGGGCAAAAGGCCTTAAACCAAGTGATCGCTTAATCTATGTCCATTATCGACAAAAGATAATTATTGTTGAAATCTAAGAGGGAGTGACTTCACATAGAAGTGCATGAACGAGATGATATAAGGTTTAATTTTGGGCGAAAGACAAAAGAGAAAATTACCCCTGAATGGATGGAAGATTTACTAATATAAATCTATCTTGCTATTAATGTTTTTCATCTAGCATTTTGATGATATTTGATTAAGATAAATTTGTTTTGTTGCTCATGTATTTCATTTAGCATTTCAATGATATTTATTTAATATAAAATTTTCTTGTTTTATTAAAAGGAAAAAACCACTACCATATGAAAAAGGAGGAAATTTTACAGTTGGGCATTGCATAATTTTTTCTATTTCCTTTTGTTTACTAGTTTTTTATGAATCACATACATGAAGCCCTATGGCTATTGAAAAAATGTATGTCATATATTCTATATACATTAATTTTATCCAATCCTTTTCATCTAATTGTTAGATCAAAATTAACTTTGATCCAAAGTGAACTTTGAGTTCAAAAATGTTGTCATACACATTCTAAACCTTTTTGTTTGTTTTAAAATTGCAAAAAAAATTTATCAAGATTTCAATTTATTATATATTATGATATTCATTATACATCACCTTTTCTGGTGAATAGTGGTTCACCCATAGTGCAATTTCATCTATTTATGGTCTCATATTATGTTTATTCATTATTTTTAAAAATTTATGGTTCAACTTTAAGATCTAAGGTTGAAAACATGTAAATTTTAACTTTTATTATAGGGACCATAACCACCAACATTAATCACAAATTTAAGGTAGGGTTCAAGTTAAGGGTTGAAAATAAGACACATTTTTACAAATTATTGATTGAACATTTGAAAGATTCAAACCTAATTTAAGGATAAATAACTAACTTTGCCCTTAATTTGTTTGTGACACAATCTATGTAATGAACATGTTTTACAAGTTGACTATAAATACCAACAACAAATGGTAATTGTACAATTGTCATGGGCATGAAAGTTATAAAACTAAAAGAATTTCCAAAATACATGACAACCAAAACAAATTATGGCAAAATAATGATAAATTTAAATCCAAAAATGAAACATGAAAATAAAAAACAAGAACACAAAATGTGCATGATAAAAATTCCAATGGAATTTTAGTTTGATAACATATGAAAACATGAATATGAAATGAAATGAACAAAAAGTTGGTGCAAAATCATACATTAGATTGGTGGTGAACTAAAACTAAAGGCATTACTACAAAACATGTCCCCATTCCACTATGCAATCCATTTGCATTCTATCCAACATTGAGTGGGAAAGGCCTTTTCCATTCAATGTTGAGCGGAATGTGAGTGGAGTGGCTAATGGAAAGGGGACATGTTTTGTAATAATGAAGCAATGGGGCTATTTGTATTTATACCAATTGGGGACCTAGTTTAAGAAATTTTCCATACACCCATTATTGAAGGCACTTTTTTGAGAACCTTTTTAAACTATAAATAAAATACATACTATGGATGAAAAATGGATGGTGATGGATGAACCTCCATATGAATAAATTTCATCCATCATGTGAAAACATTTGTTAAGGATGTTCATGGATAAATGGTGATGTTGACAATGATGTCAATGATGGAGATATTAGCTAATGCTAAAATTTGTGATAGCATAAAACATCACTATGAAAAGTCATGTTTGTGCAAACCAAACTATCATGCAACCATATGTCCTTCACAACTATTGTGCAATTGTATTATGAAAAATTTCCACAAAAATGTGATGCATTTATTCCTAGGGATATATTTTCCAAATCTTTGATGGTGTTTCCAATTTTGGTTTTCAACTTTGGATTTGTTTTTGTGTTTATTTTGTGAAAGTCACATGGTATTGTTTTGTGGTTGTGAAACACATGGCACAAAATGTTTTTTGGTGCAATGTTAGAAAAATTAACTAGTTATTATTGATACAAGTTTTGCACATAACCACATTACCTTTTTTCAAGAATGAAACTCACAACAATATAACCCTCCAAAAAAAACCTTACAAACTAGGTCACATGTCTTTTTATCTAATGCATAATCATGACCCACAAATCAAGGCATAAAAATTGTTTTCTTCAATATAATGTTGGAAACAATTCACCATAGCTTAAGATTTCTTCTTCCAAAATGCTAAAAAAATGAAATGATAAATTTTACACATAACATGTTATCTTTCTTCAAGGATGCAATTCACAACTATAAATCTACAAAAAAAATTCTACAAATTTTACAAACAACATTCAAAAGCATAACGTGCAATGGATTCACCATACCTGAAAATTTCTTTTTTCAAAATGCCAAAAATAAAAATAAAAATGCAAGTTTTGTACAAAACCACAACAAAGTGTGTTCACACTAACAAAAGCCATGGGGTGCATAATCAATGCTTACTTTTTCATGTTTTAGTGTCAAAATTCATACTAATGATGCAAGTCATTAATTTGTTACATGACCATGCTTCTGATATATTATGGAAGCATGTGGTATACTTTAGAATGAATTTTATGAGAATAAAATACCTCAAAACACTTATTAAACAATATAACCAATATACATTAAGCATTGGTTCAACTCTTAATTTTTGAAAGATTCTTTAACATGACATTTTTTTTGGTAGATGTTTTAAACATATATTAACATATTAATACAATGCCACATCTTTTTAGGTCACAAGATTTTTTTAATGATTTTTTTCAACTTACAAATAAAATAATATAAAATTATTCCTAAGATAAGTAATCACTTTAAGTGGGCGGGTGTGGTTCTTGTTACCCATCACTTCACCTTTCTTCAAGAATGCAACTCACATCTATAACTCAATAAAATACCTTTGTACAAACAAGATGGGTCTTTCAAAATGTGATGAAAATGTTGTCAATGACTCATGGAAACATACTTTGAAATGAATTGTTCACATATCACAAGTTCTACAACATATCTTTGTTTCCATGTTGTTTTTGTCTACCACAAAATATAAATCTTCAACAAAACAAGATTTCAAGATCATTACAAAAAATATATATGTTAGAAGACTTACCACAAAATTGACTTCATCTTCCCCTTTTGTTGCAAAAATGGACCACAACAATTACAACACCAAAAACCCCAACATTAAACCTCTTACAACAACCACAACTTACACAATAGATACAAACCACTAGATAGTTGCAAATCTATAAACCAACTTTGCAAAGGCGAAGCTCCCAACTCTTCCTTTGCAATGACTACCAAAATCTATCCCAAACCTAATCTCATTATCCAAACCACTCCCAAACACTGGCTAGTACTAGTCTGGTATGGAACCTGAGGTAAGACAAGATATATATGCCTTCCTTATACCAGTACCGATACTAGATTTAAACTGCAATATATCAGGCCAAAATGAGCCTTGCACATAATACCAGTACATGTCGTGGGGCAAATTTTGCCAAAAACAAAAAAAAAAAGAGAAAATCTCAAGGGAATTTAATTTTTTGGAATTGTATGTCACAAGATTCTACCTCTCCACCACCCAGCGCCCCCCCCCCCCCCCCCCC
>Ga0209611_10010785_pt1 | contig 13362 bp, 5 predicted proteins | sample S1TSphgellanicum_3_FD_187693 | JGI IMG/M metagenome (GOLD analysis project Ga0209611, IMG submission 187693) | Host-associated microbial communities from peat moss isolated from Minnesota, USA - S1T2_Fc - Sphagnum magellanicum MG (SPAdes) (version 2) | ecosystem: Host-associated > Plants > Peat... | reverse complement strand
CCCCAATTGTTGTTAATGACATTATATATGTAGTTTGTGGAAAACTAGGGCGCTTCAAAAATAAATAATTATTAAAAAAACCCCATTGTCATCAATGACATTAGGTAGTTTAAAAATATCTAAAACATTCAAAACCCATTATTGTCAACAACACCGGTTAGATTTGGAGAAAGTTGTGACACCCCATAAGAAAATGAAAAAAAACCCTTCATTATTGTCAACGATACTGCATCAATTTGCCCCAAAAAAAAAAAACAATGAAATGGGGTAAATGTTAACATAATAATAATAATAATAATAATAAAGATAGAACATATTGAAAATAATGTCATTTACAACCATCTCCATGAAATACATTTATAATAGAATTTACATTATATTATTCAATAATTGTTATATCATATGGAATTAGATTGTGTTTCATGAAGTTTTAATTAATTAAAATATGGAAAAAAAAATCATGAACAAAAATTTAATGATAAAATTAAGCATTCATCCATAATTTATTATTAAAAACATATAAATTCACTAAAAAAACCATCCATACATTAAATGAATCACAAAAATCATTCATCCATAATGAGGATGAAGGTTTACATTCATCCCGAAGTTTACTTCTAGGTTTACCCATACAACATTCATTTTGTGGTTAATTTTGTGGGTTTTACTTGCATGTGTATAAAGGCATTTCGCCATCCCAAATTATAACTCTAGGCATTAGGCTCAAGTTTTAGGTTCATGGGATAACTTGCCTCACATTTAGGGGAATGAGCTTTTGTGGCAACCTCAAATGGGCTTGGAAGGGGAAAGGGAATAGACCAAAATTATTGGCACCTATTGCTTCCCATAATAATGACAACTATCCAATAGGAATCTAATGGCAATGATGAGTGCAACTAGTGTCTAATTCTGTAAATGGGTCAATAGCACTTTGTGGAAATGAAGTCGATCCCCCCATGAAAAATGGGGAAAAAAACTTGATGACACACCAAAAAGACATGTGAGAAATCCAAAACACGCCCAAAAAACTACATGAAGGTCATGTCAAAAAAGTGAGCTAGTGTTGAAAGGCCAATAAGGGAAGGAATGAAGGAAATAGATAGGAAAATTTATGGGTGAAACATTGAAAAAAAATCCCAAAAGCTACTTGGACATCCCCTAATTTTGAAAGTGTATTTACATGGCTAACATTTTCATTCAATGCGTCCTACAAAAGGGAAGAAGCCAAAAAAAAATCCAAATGGGATGCCCAAAACCTTGATATCGTTCAAAAGGTAACAAAAATCAACCAAAGGATAAAAGTCAAAAAACAAACCAAACAGTGATTAAGCTGAACACTTATGGGGCTGAATAGCAAGCCCCACAAAAGCCAACCAATAAACAAAAAGAACAACAAATACAAGGCCAATGATGCGAGTGTCATCAATAAGGGAAAAAAAATACAAGAAAAAAAACCCTTGTAAAATAATGTAATGCCCAAAAGTGAACTAGCATAAAAAGAGGCCCTATGAGAATCAACTTAGCATGTGTCCACCAAAAAATGGATGACAAACAACTCCCCCAAAGGGGATTGGTGGTTAAAAAAGAAGGGAACCTATTAAGCATAGAAGGACTGAACAAAAGGGTAACACTAAAACAATTGGCCTCTTATTGCACAAAACTTTTGGAAGATGGCTTTCCAAAAAACGGTGTAATTTATATGATTTACTTGTGTGTAATGATATAAATAATCTTTTGGAACGCTATAGTAATGTCCTTCACAAAAAATAATAAAAATCCATGAACCCAATAAAATCAAAATAATTAAAATAGTTTAGTTGAAAAGGCCTTTTAGTTTCTTTCAACCTATCACCATTCATGTTATGACCCTAGCCTTAGGCTCATGACAAAAGTTGGGACATGACAAAAGAAAGGAATCAAGAAAAATCCAAAACATGGTGTCAAAGCAAACACAGCCCCCTACGTGAAAAGGAAGTGTGTGGGAATGTAAAAGAAAAGCCCTCAAAACTTCCAAATTGCATTCCCATATTTTTGGGAACTAGAAGTTTTGGGGTGTCTAAAATCTTTAGATCAAAGTTTTGGAAAGATACACATTGGTCCCTCTTTATACCATTTAGAGGGCCTTGAAGACTCCCACTTTGGAGTCCAAAGACAAATGGTCATTTTGTGGTAATCCTCAAGGAACTACAAAGTATAGGATAAGGAGCAAGGTTGTGCCTCTTCCCAAACCTAGGCTAAATGAGTCCTATGAATTTAAATTACCCCATGGTTGTCATTTTGATTCCAAAATGCACCAAGTATTTTCTTGTTTATTTTTTGCAATTTGACAAGTCCATGAGCTAACTTAAAAGCTTATCTTTGTCTCAACCTAAGGTTTCAATGCCCAACAAAAAAAGACTTGGCAAAATTGGTGTTTAAAGCCCTATATACAACATTGTCAAAAGCAAATATTTAAAATGGTTTTGTTACTAAATGCATCTATTCGTACAATCAACATGTTATGGACAAAAAATATGGCTCTTCCATAGTCTTTCATGAAGGCGATGACTCAAAAACTAAATAAGGTTATAATGATTATAATCATGAGGCGGAGGAAAAGGGTGAAAAAGATGCAACTTTTCATTTAAAACTTGGAGACATAAATGTAGTAAGGGATGATAATATGTTGTGCATGCAAGAGTTTTGTGAACATTTTTTCATTGTTGAGATGGAACAAGAAAACAACATGACAATGTTGATGCAAATGATCGAAACCCAATTGAGCCACAAGAGGAAAATGTAGAAGTAACAACAATTGTACTTGGTTTACATAAAGAAGGAAAAAGTATTTCCAAATTTTTACCATTCCCCTATGTATTTATCCCTCATTGTAACAACAAATCAAAACCCAAAATTAACTACATGAAATCATTTTTCATGACATCAACTTAGTATATGGTGCACCATTTTTAAAAAGGTCACGAGAAAAAAACAAATTGATAAGGAGCAAAAGAGAATAAAAGAAAGAAGAACAAAGGAAAGTTGATAGGTAGCAAAAAAGCTAACATGTTGCATGCACTACAAGAATTCATAATTTTTCAAGATGTCAAACTTGATTGTCCTATTCATTTTGATTATGAATTTGGTCAATTTTATTAAAGGACTTAATTGTTGAAGGGACATGTTTTTTTTTACTAGTTCAATTGACCAAAATGACATTTTTTACTACTTGGCCAATGTGACATGGAATGAAATAAGCATCCAGTTGAATATGACAACTAATTAATATATTTCATTTAGTCAAATATGTCAAAAAAATGGAATGCCTATAATAAAAAAGGAAGGGTGTAATCAAATGAAACATGTGGTCAAATAGGAAATGTATCCATAATGTTTGGAACCAATAATTATGTATGTACTTGTAGGTTGTAAGTAGGTCATAGATAGATATGTAGGAAGGTTAAGAAATGTTAAGAAGAAAAATTATAATTCGCAACCAATTTTGCAACTAATAAATGTTGTTTGCAACTACTTATAAACGATAGTTTTACTCCCAATGTAAGGTAAATATGTAAATAAATAGATAATTATTTTGTGTGCATTAATTATTAAGGGTAGGTAGATAGGTAGAGTAGGAAAACTACTTAGATAGGGTAAGTAGGTAAATAAATATTATTTTGGGCATGAATCACAAATTATAAAATCCCATAAGCAACTTAGCCTGGGTAGCATAAGTAACCTAAGCTAATGTACCTTTAGGCTAAGTAGGCTAATTAAATTAGTATACATAGGCTACCTAGTAGAAGAAATCTACCAAAATGTAACCACTTTATTTACAACTACATACAACTATATGTCATTTGTGACTAACTTTAATAGTTTTTACAACTATTTTCCAACATTAACAAAGTATGGTTATTTTTACATCTTTGTTGTGATTATCAAAACTTCATCATCCTTCCATGTAAATGATATTTATGAATATTTTCATCAATAAAAATAGGCTTATATATATCCCAGTAGTTACAATCGTAACCTAAATTAGTCACACCACTATGGCATGGACCTAACCCTTGTAGTTATATTAGGGTGTATTAGGAATATGTTAAGGATATATTAAGTTCGTATTAAAGATATATTTAAAACGTATTAGAAGCATATTTTATGTATATTAAAGGTAAAATTTTAGGGGTGTATTAAGGTTTTATTTGAAGTTATTAAAAATATATAATATTTATAAGATTTAAAATTATGGTTTTATTAAAGTAATGTTGAAGGTACATTAAGGGTTTACTAGGGTATATTTGGCGTATATATATGTAATGGTATGTTAGATTTTTTATTTTTTAAAAATACATTAAGGATTTACTTACCTACCTACCTTTGTTGGTAGGTAAGTGAAATCAATAAAAATAAGTAAGTAGGTAGGTAGGTAAGTAAGTACATAACTATTTAACTTGAGTGGGTTAGGCTAAGTTGGTCAATAATAAGTTAAGCTAATAGGTAGTAGGTTAAGTAACTAACTAGGTAATGGGTAATAGCTAGTAGTTGCTAGTACATAATAGGTAGTAGTTAGTAATGATTAATAAGTAACTTAAGTAAGATTCATGACTAAATTGTAATTAGAAAGTTTATCTCATATCTTTCATCCTCCCTTTTAAGTTTGTAAATTGTATAAATAAATGCATTCAATTTTTTGAATACCACAATAACAATTGAAAAAAAAAGTCATTTGGGACGAACTACTAAAAAATCTTGACCTTAAAAATCAAACCAAAAATAAAATAAAATAATCCTAAAAAGTTTAAAGACATGTCCATCTACCTAGCTAACCTAGTCCTACATGTTTCCCACATACCTAACATAGGCCTACCTACCCAAGTTTATTTACCTACCTACTTAAACTTACATATTCAAAAAATAAAGTTCAAAATATTCATAATTGTGCCATGTGGCAACATTTGATTAACCTTATAAATCCACACGGGATCTCACTAGCCATTGGATTTATGGGCATCGTTTACCATATGACTTACATGTGGCATATTAGTATAGGCTACAAAAATAATCACAAGATATTCACAATAAATGACAATAAATATATAGTTTGGTTAATGGATGAAAGCATATGTGTTGACCATAAGCCTCATTCAAATTTTGATAATGTTAATGTTGATGTCATGTCGCATGTGACTATGGTTGTTTGTGACTTGATTTACGTAATAACAAGGATTTTACTTGTGGATGTCACCTATGACTTTAAAATAGTCATAAAAATTATTTGTAATTTTGAGTTTTTCTTTTAATGACTTAGGCTTACACTAGTATACTTTGTTAAGGCTCATACACCTAGGGTACCTAGCTATTATGTTCAATTATCTACCTACCTACTCCTTACTTTTGTAAATAATGTAAAAAATTGAACCCATTCATTAAAATATGTTGGTAAAAAAATCACCTCATGAAGGTGGTGGTGCAATTCTTAAAGACTTGATTCCTTGATGTGGAGGTGAAGAATTGAAATCCTCACATTTTCAACCTAAGCTACCTTGGTTACCTAACTAGCTTGGATAAGGTAGGGTGGGTGGGTAGGCTAGTACGTAATTAAGTAATTAATATTTTGAAAAGTAATCATTGGGATAGGTATGTAAGGTATGTAAGGTAAATAAAAAGTTAATTAAAATTTGTGGGAATTTATTTGTAAAAAATCATCCACTTTTTTCTCTTTTTTTGTTGCTTAATTTCATTTGATTTTAGTATTTTTAAAATGCATTAAAAAAACCTAGCCAAAACGATTCAATTAAATTGGACATGTTGAAATTAACTTCTCCAATATTGATTGGTCAAGTTGGAAAACATCACTTAATATTCATACTTTTTTAATGGTTAAAAATACTATGACTTCTTATAATATAAAGAGGTAAATGCCAAATATGTGGTGTACAACACATTGTGGAATGATAAGAACATGAAGGATGTTGGAATCAAATTGCATGTTATTATAAAAGAAAACAAGCCTATTGATCCACTAGGCTACAAGGCAATGAATTGTGGTTAGGCTATTCAATGGTGTTGACACAACCATCAAATTGTTCTAGTGAGGAGGAGGCTAAGAAAAGCAAAGGTTGATTCATCACATCTGTCCTTGTTATTAAAAGAACCATCCATGACAATAAAACAAAGTTTCCCAACATTGTCAACACCATAAATAGGAAAAATAGTAGTGACAAATACAACTTCCAATTTTTTGTCCCAATGTAATGAAACACTTGTTACTTCCAACCTTTTTCGAACTTAGACAAGATAAATTATGTACTTATATATCTATGAGGGACTTCGGCGGGAGCTAAATGAACCTTTACTTGGGCTTGCTAATGTTGGATTGCAAGAAGGATATATACATTGTAATATTTACTTGCACTAACTTTTTCCTATCCATAATCTTCTTTTGCCAAGCCCTTGCAACTATGGTTGATATTTATAATATGTAAGTATTTCCTTGTATGGCTTCTCCTTATAGCTTGGATTTTGGTTGTGTGTTTAATTGTATTTTTTTGCCCACACATTTACCTTCAATTTTTTGCATTGCAAATAGGTTAAGTAAGCACATTTGACCTCAGACTACAATAATTTTTTTGACCAACTATTGTGTGTTCACCGCATGTGTATAATTCATAAAGTAAATGCATGTCCAACTGTAGGGGCTCATTATCATCAATGTGACAAAACAATTCATTGATCAAATTTTGACACTCACTTATGCTCCAAAGTACTCTAAACAATTTTGCACCACATTAAATGCAAATTTGTGTTGATTGTTTTTTACAATTCGCCCATCTAGTTTTATAATGATGTCTTTTTCTTCATGGTCATACCAATGTTCCAACTCATGCTACCCCCAACTAACACCAAAAAAACCATGAATTGACATGAGTTCCCAAAATCATTTAACAAGTAATTATTATGTTTCCCCATACATTCAAGAGTGCAACAACAATACAAAATGTATGCATTTTACTTAAGAGGTTAGTAGTACATATTTGTTGGTTTTATTCATTTGTAAAATGTTGTAATACTATCTGGTAAATCATAAAAATCCCAATCATGCTTTAAAATTTTGGCAAATCATTAACCTAAAACATAATTAACATTTTTTGATAAAAAAAATGTTTGCCAATGCCTATGTGAAAATACATTTCGATCACATGGTTCCCATTTTAATCACACATAATGCAACACATGCGCATCCAACTTAGACACCAACTATTTTTGTTGAATAACATTTACTACTTTCAATGCATGATACAACAACACACCTTATGCATGCATTTAGTTTGCATATTAATTTTTGTTTTTGAATTTAGACCTTTTTTTTGGAATTTCATTGAATGCACACAAAAACTCTCACAATGAACACTTTTATTACCATTTTCAATTGTGAAAATAAGAAAAAAAAAAGGATTAAATTTAGGTAATTGTAGATCAAGCAACCATGACTAGTCCACCAATAGTTTTAGATGCATCACAATTTTGTCATTAACAAGATTTCACATGAAAGTTCTCTTAAAAGGAGCCATATATTATACAACAAAAGACACCCTAATTGGCACACTCTTTGAAATCCAATTACATTGTGCTAGTTCATTTTCACCTTGGTGAAATTCACACTGAACCATTGGCCAAAATCCATTGATTATCATGTACACAAACTTGAATGTGAATAACCACCACGTCCCCATTATTAATAAACAAAAAAAAATCTTGATAAGCTTTTTGGTATTGGGGTCAATTTGATGTTGAAGGCCCATAGTTTCACATTCCTCCACAATAGCATGAATATGAAACATAGCTTGTACAACTAGTTGTGAAAATTACCTATTGGTATGCAATTCGCGCAATTACTCAACATGTGCATGTGATGTAACCAAACAATTTATGGGATGAGAAAATCTTGAAAGCAAGATTTGTCACACATAAAAGAACCATGATAATTCCCTTTGATCTAAGAAATCCAATGATCACCAAGTACAAAGGATATGCCAAAAACAAATCATTTTAAGTGGTAGACAAATTGGAAAATGTAAAGTTAAGATGGAATACATGATCCCTCCCATGTTCAATGATCTTGGCCCATGACCTAAATTACCTTGAGGTCAAGTAGTTCCAATATTTGCATATGTGCATTAAATTACAAAATAATGAATAATAAACTCCTTATAATTTTTGTAAATAACAATATATTATCTAATCATGACTTCATGATGCATAATGAAATGTTCCAACTAACAAAAGGAGATGTGATTTCAAGGTGTTTAATTAGTGGCATGAAAAAATAAATTCGGGCTCTAGATGTTAAGAAATATATTTCCCAATGCAATCAAATAATTGATAAATGGGAATTTGAATATTCATTCAAAGTCAGAAATATAAACTGAGAGGAAATGCCCTTTTCCTCCACTCTAAAAAATCACCAAGCTTTGCACAATTAACCTCATCAATATTGTCTCTTTACACAATGACAACTTTCATTGTTATTTGCAATCCATAAGATCAACAACAAAGAAATTTATTTAAAGCATGTTCCAAGCTAGCCAAAAATTGAAAGGTAAAAATGCAAAGGTAAATAACCACAAAAGTAACATTCGAATATAGTATATATTATAATTTCACAACAAAAATTGCTCAATATGTGGGCCACAACTTTGGACAAATGGGTTGTAAAAGTTTTTAGACAACTTTTAACATAAAATGAATTGAGAGTGTACAACTAAGTTTACTATTCAACCATAAACACAAACAACAATAACCTCAGTTATAAATCTAATAAGACTAGTAATAACAACTACATTGTTTGTGTAATAAAATGTTCTTGAGCTTATTGATCTACAAGGAATCCAATTGGTGGACAAAATCATATAACTAATAAAGAAAGGCAAGTTGGCCAACATTTTTTGCATCATTGAGGACTCTATCTCAAAATATTACTTGTTACTACTAAGTAGTTCTATGACCATAAAGGTGAAAGAAGAAGACCAATTCATTGTCCTTAAAATGTTTAAACACAGTTGTACCAAATTATTTACAACAACTAATCTCCACAACAAACTTAATGGTTAGCTATTACATTTTAAATACACCCAACCACCTATTAAAAACACAACAACAACAACAAGAAAACAATGAGGAAGTATTATATATATATATATATATAGTAGACATAATTTGTAAAACAATACATAAGACTACAATAAAAATCATAAACAACTTGAGCTTTGATAAGTTTCACTAGAAGAAATAAAGGTTTTTTCAATTGGTTTCTATGACCATTTTTTAGTCATAGATGACATTTGCAACTATAAATTTCCTTTGGTTGTGTCAAACAAATCACAAATGACAACCATTCTTAGATGGAAAGAAAAGTCAACAAAATGCATGTTCATCCATTAACCCACCATATATGTATTGCCACTTGCAACTAGTTTGCAACTAATTTGGTCAAACTTGTGCTCTTATGATATGTTGCCATGTGTCATTAATTTAATAGATTATTATTATTATTCTATTTATGAAGTTTTGAAATAATTTAAGATGTCCGATTTATATAATGATTTTTAATTGTGACACGTGGCATAATGAAAATGTGCCACATGGAATATTAAGTAAAAATTTCAAAATCAATTTAGGTAGGTAGGTATGTTAGTAGGTCCAACTAGATATGTAGGTACTAGGTAGAACCTACCTACTTATTCATTTAGACAAAAGACCTACCTACCTACCTACTAGGGTAGATATCTATTTAGGTAGGTAGATAGGTTGGTCAGGGAAGTAGGGTAGCTAAATGGTAAATACATAAACATTTCGAAAAAAAATTGTAAAGCCTTTTAATTGGTTCATCCCACATGGCCCATGTTCGAATATGGAAATGTAAAGAAAAAAATAAAATTATATACTTTTCAAAATGATAAATGATAAATCAAACCTTATGGGATAAATTTTGGAATTGGAACTTGGTTCTAAATGTTTTGCAATAAAAAAGTTAAATTACAAACTACTTACAACTAGAAGGCATATTCCATATTTTTTTGGTAAATTATATTCTTTAACTAGGTAAGTGATTAAATAACTTGCTAATTAACTAATTAATTAACTACCTACTTAAATAATTTAAAAAATTAATCACATATAATAATAATTCATTAACAAGTTTTAGTTATGCAATTATATAAATAATTAATTAATTGAAATTTATTAGATAAATAAAACTAAAGATTAATTCAATTTATTTCAAATGTTAATTATAACATTATATTATTTAGTCAATAAGTATTAAATATTAATCATAAATATTCAGAATAAGTATATATTTTAGATGAATAAATTATATTAATTAAATATAGTAATTAATAATTTGATATAATAATAACATTGTTAATGTAGCTAGTAACTACCCCAGATTACTTATTTTATTATAGTTATTCCGATTAATTTTTTCATTTGGCATAGGGGATATTAAATAATTAAAAATAATATTAACCTTTATATTCTAACCTAGCCTACCTAGTTTTTAAAAAAAATCAAATTATTATTTAACTTGTTATAACTATTTTTGAACTACTATAATAAACATTTAATGTTATATATTATAACTAATATCAATTATTGAAGTTACTGTAAAATAAACTTTTTATCACTTCATACCAACACTTAATATAAAACTTTGGGTTCTAATAATTATAATTAATTATATGTAATAAATAAAATAATTTGTAAAATTTACATTAGGTGTTTTAATTACATAAAAACTATTCAAAACATTTATACAAGCTACAATAAGAAATGAATATTTTATTTTATTATATTATAATGCCTAGAAATACATTAATTACATTAATTAATCTAATTACAATAAAATAATTTTAGAATTTGAAAATCAGATTCAAAATTAATGACCATGATTAATTATGTTCAATTATAAATTACTAAATTACTATAATGAATGTATAAAATAAATAATTATATTTAGTTTACAATAATTAAACATCAATTACCAGAATTAAGTTTTATTATTTTAAAATATTATTTATTATTGTCAAAAATCATGTTATAATAATTATTTTATAATCAATTAATTAAACGGTGTTATTATAATAATTAAATTAAATTTATCAAAAAATATATATTTCAATAATAAAATTACTATGTAAAACTATTATAATTATAATGATTTAAAACTAGTGTTATATTTATTGTAATAGTTAAGTTGTTTAAAATTATTGGAATTTTTTTTGAGTGATAAATAATAATAATTTATGTAAAAAGTAAAACCATTATACATAACTTATCATATACACATGTACATTTTAGTACTTACCTTTATATTAATGAATAAAATATGTATAATACAACATTATAAACCCATACACCTTTGCATATGCAAAATACATTTTGAATGCAAAAAGGATTGCAACTTTTTTGACCACATTTACATCTAATGGGACATAACACTAAAAGAAATCTTCAAATATATGACTAAGTTTATGATTAGTATTCTAATCATAAGGGATTAAAATGATTAATAACTTTACGGATGAATTGTTGAGGACAATAGTTGTATAAAACATGATGTGGCACAATGATGTGTCAATGATGTGCCACATTTAATTCATTAGTCATTAAGGACACATGTGAAATCATTAGTCATAGTTTAATCATTGTGTAATTGTTTTTTTATTATTGCAAATTATAATAATTGATATTATTATAATGTAAATAATAAAATTTTAAATTTTCCATTATTTTCATCCGATCAATTGTTGACAAGTGTCACCACCTAAGCTAGGTTAAAAACTAATTTAAATGGCTAAATATACCATCTAATCTACCTAGGTAAACACTTAACCTAAGTAGTTTAATTAAGTATAAAATATTTTGTCAATATTCCATTGTTGACTACAATAATGTCATTTGTGAAGCTTGATCATTGGACCCCAAGGATGGAATTGAACTCCTTTACCACCAATCCACCCCATTTGTTGTGTAAATAGTTTAATGTTTATTTTATTTAAACCATACTTCATTTAAACATTACAAATAACCTCAAATTTGATGATTCATATCTTATTGATAAAATTTTCAAATTAAAAATTTATTCATGAATTTCCTTCAATAATGAACACAAATATGTAAAAATGTGAATTATTTCAAAAGAAAAAAATTGAAATTTTTATTGAATAATATTTCAATGACCATTATTTGGAAAAAAAAATTCAAACATATGATTTGTGAGTAGTACAAGAATAAATAAAATATATCTTTCATATCTTAAACCTTCATTTGATTTATGAATTTATATTACAAACTTTTTTCCAATATATTAGAATTTCATTTATAAATTTTAATTTAGACATATGAGTCCATAAAATTTATCCACTTAAAATATTTATAAATGGATCATAAATCAATTATAATATCTAATTTAGATATATAATAATAATTTTTATATTAATTTTATTAATTTTATTTATAAATTTAATTTACGTATAATAATAATAATAATATAATTAATATTGAACATTGAATAATTTTTTAATTATAAATTTTATTCAATTTACACATACAATTTAATATAATTGTGTAATATTTATTTATATAAAATTTTATTTAAATTGATGATTAAAAAAATTAATGTAAAAATAAATTATATATTTAGCACATCTTACATTTTTATTTGATTTTAAATTATAAATTTTTTTAGGATATCATTTTTTATTAGTAAAATATTTCAATGTAATATAATTTAATCATGTACAATATTTTAAAATTCATCATATAAAAAATATATTCAAGAAAATATAATTAAAATTTTTATATTATTTATATGTATAACATTAGTTGAAATCAGTTCCTTATATGTTGTAATTCCTTATGTGTGAACTTATACTAATAGTCATTTTTTAATAATTGTAAAATAATTTTATGATCACATTATGTAAGTAATGACACATCATTTTGTCCACATCATTTGCATAGTCATTATTTAGTTATATTTGAAATGATTTTATCTTAGTCACATTTTCATATAATATTTTGGACATCCACGTCATTTTGTTATCAATTGTGGATGCCATATGGATAATGACATCATCCTTCATGTTACCAGTCATCGTCTACTAGTCAAATGCACCACTAATATATGACTACAACTTTTTACGTGTAGGATTTGAAGTAATATTTTATTACCATAGTCAATTATTAGTCATTTAGGACATTTAGTTATTGATTTCTTGATTACAATGGACAAGTTTTCTTTTAGTGTAAATGGGTCTTCTTTTATGAAAAATATGTTAAAAGTTATTCAAATGGGAAAAAAAAAAAAAAAAAAAA
>Ga0209611_10010784_pt1 | contig 13363 bp, 12 predicted proteins | sample S1TSphgellanicum_3_FD_187693 | JGI IMG/M metagenome (GOLD analysis project Ga0209611, IMG submission 187693) | Host-associated microbial communities from peat moss isolated from Minnesota, USA - S1T2_Fc - Sphagnum magellanicum MG (SPAdes) (version 2) | ecosystem: Host-associated > Plants > Peat... | reverse complement strand
CATATTGGGAAATGGCACTTGTCATCTTGTCAAATGAAAAAGAAAAAAAAAAGAATTATTCTAGGTTACACAATGCAAGAAGAAAATAGTCTACAAAAGAAGAACTATTGGGAAGTTGGGCTCTTAAACCTCTCACTAGTTGTGTGAAGCAAATGAGAGAGACAGGGAGAGGAGAAAATCTTGAAAGAGCACCAAGCCTAGAGGGGGCCTTGCAAACCACACGCAATGACAAAGCTTCAGATCATTTTGGAGTCAGCCATTGTCGTTGGAGTTAATTGCAATGAAAAGTGTGGCTGATCACTTTGTTCATTGTTTTGTTTGTAAAAACCTGGTGGTGACTTGCCTTTGTTGGGCCCTGCTCCCACAAGGACACGGACTATAGTATTGGATCCAACTTTTGGAAGTTTTACCTTATTAGAACCAGTTTCTTTGGTGAAAGTGTTTAGACTCTTTAGATTAGAACGATTTTTTTTGGTGTTCAGAGCGTGGACACAATATGTAAATGTACAACATCTTATCTATTGGCAGGGCCAGCATGTTTGTGATGCCTTGTTCTTCAGGGCAATTGAAGGCTTTCAGTTCTTTGCCTGTTCTTTCTTGAAACTCACTAGTTTGTTCAAAATTTTCAAAACCCTAAATTGGAGGTCATTTTATACCGAAAATACTAAGAAGCCCACAAGTGGAGGTTTTTTTAATTCTAAAAGTATCTAATATACTCAGAATCAGAGTCTAATAACATAATCAAAGAACTGTCCAACATTGGTCTAAACTTTCTATAATGTCGCCTTGCAAGTGCCAACGAAGCTAGCACACAAATCGTTTTTGAGGAAGGTATCTTTGTTGGCCAAGTTTTGGAGAGTTATACCCCTTTGATTTTATAAAAGAGGGCTACACTTATTTATGTTAATGTCACATATAATTATTTTGAATTGGTATTAATTTTAGCTTGCATTATTCTTTTTGGGATGGTAGACAGTAGACACATTGCTATTTCCTTAAGAAAAAGAAAGTAGGAATTTTACACTATACTTTCACATCTAGAACTCATACAACCATGCAATTCCAAAGAACAGCTAGTAAAGAGTATTGGATTGGAGGTAGTGTATCACATCCCATTACCAGATTGGTTTTGGTAACCAATATTACTTGTTAGGCTATCACAACCATATTAGTTCAAGTATTGACCTCAATATCTAATAATTTGTAGGTGATGATCAAATACCAAATGTTTATGTTCTTTATAAGGTGCATTCACATTTGGTGTTAGTGACTCTAGTGCTGAGTGCCCTAACATCATGATGCTCTCGCCATTTAGGACTTAAAACCTAGTTATCTTAGTACCTTTTCAGGTTCAGCACCTCAGTGTCGAATAATTAATTTAATTTTCAATTCTCAATTCGGTAGTTAAAATTTGAATTCTTAAATTTTTAGCACTCTATATTAAATTTATTTTACAACTAACTGTTTATAAAACAGAAGTTTAGTGCTTTTGTGGTTAGGTGGTCAGTAAGGTAGTTGGCCTATGGTATCATGAAATTTTATGTTAAGCTAACATTCACTTAACATTAAGCTTTCGGCCATTTAACATTGGGTGCCACCTAGGATGCCACCTAGATATTCATTTAACACTTACGTAACATCAAGTGTGAATGCATCATTAATATCATTACCAGCCAACAAACCATGTACTTGCCCAACACTGGTCCAAACTCTCAACTCTGGTGCAAGGTTATGTAGAGGAGTTCCTACAGATGATGATTTCATCAACAGTGCCTTTAAGATCTGGAAACAGGCTTTAGACCTGTGTAAGTTGTATCAGGAAATGAAAGGGAAGAACAAAAGCAAGGAACCCAGCTAGCAAGATTATATAACCATATCCACAAGCAACTTTCCGGCCAATTCAAGACAATATGTAGCACTATCAGAGGAGGCTATTCAAGTACTATATATCTAGCAACACTCTAATAGTTAACCAGCATTTGCTATAAAGAAATTGTAACAAAAAAGTATGGCAATTGAAGCTGACAACCAGATTCGATCAATTAGCCCAACAGTTTGTTGTCATGTGAACATGACAGCAGAAGAAGAAGAAAATCATCCTGAAGTGCATAAACCCCAACTTCCAGTATTGCACCTAGTACCTTGTAATAATACTGTGTGTTGGAGGACAGCACCATGTACAAGAAGATGCATCTCCAGGAAGAATCTGTGTGCAAGCAAGTAATCTCAGATTACCATGCAGGAAAGGTTCACCTGGAATTACTTCAAGGAAAAAAGGGGTGCACACTGTGTGTTTTCAACGCTCAGGTGTCCAGGATAATATCTACTTCAGTGTTGCAGCAACACCTGCATCCAACCATAACTTGGAAATGATTGCACGCAGTAAACTTGGGGAAAAAAAATTGGTGACTCAGCATTCCAATCAGATTTACAAGACGAAGTCTAAGAGCGGAAGGGGGGGCGGGAGCAGTACACTATGCAAAAAAACTCCTTGTACAATGTTGACCTAGCCAGGTATCAAAAGACTTGCAAAAAAAAGGTACTGGACAAAATTGTCAACAATGGCACAGTATGTGCAGATTGCACTCTGCTTCCAAAGCTCTCCAGAAGCCATGAGAAGTCAAGACCCCCACTTTTCCCTTTCACTTAAATGTTGAATCTGCCACAAAATTCACCAATAGAACAATCAGTCAGTAGAATATTCTGCTGGGATATGTACCTCTTGAATTCTTCAGGTCCTACAAGGTTAATAGCCCCAGCCACAGCTGATTTGAGCTTGCACTGGTAGCCTTCTTGCATCCCATGAAAGCAACACCTATGTCCCCAATTTTATCAACATTCATGCCAAAGAGGAACCCATGTCCAGTGTGGGTTCATGGGACTTGAAATGACCGATCCATCTACTCTTGAGGTATGCAAAGTATCAAAACCTTAGCAGGCTGAGCTTTTGAAATGCAATTGAGCACAAACATATGTACACTATGAACTGAAATTCAATTGGATCCAAGAAACAGAAATCGTCCCCAGGCTAGATTGAAATGTACGACTCTTTGGCTCCCTTTTCATTGACTATCAGTATTGACTCCTGAATCTGTGACATGAGTTGGGACTGTGGAAAACTCTAAAGAAAGGCAAGCCAAAATCTATGAGCAGAAGAAACATGTGGACTACATACAGACTGCATCCGAGGACATATACCTTGGTCATTGACTGGTTTACACTAAAATACATACCCAGAAATGTACCACTCTTAGCTCTTAGTCTTCGCTCCTTTGATGTGCATTTCTTGAGTGCTTTGTGGTGTGGATGTAGAGTGCTCTGCTCACAAAAATAATCTCAAAACAGGTACATAGTTCAGGGCCAAGAAATCTCCAGATAAATATATAGGATTCAAGTTTCTGAAGCTTCTGAAAGAAACTATGAAATAAATAGAGCTATCTTCATATTGTTTCCGTGGTTTCTGCAACAAAGAAAGTCAGGGCCAGATAGATACACATGTGACACATGTGAATATGATTTTCAAAGACGTACAGAGATGTGTACACAGGAATGCAGTATCATCTACCTCTTTTTGGATTTTGGTTGAGGTAAGATCAGTCAGATTTGCAGCATTTTCCTGATCCTCCTGCACAATCCTCAAAGCTATTGATCCTGCAACTGGTGCAGCAGTGGTTTTGGCAGCAATCTTGAAGGCTTTCTTGGGTACCCTATGTTTCAAAGAGAAGCCAGAGATTTTAGGTCAGTTCATGTCCAACTATGTCCACGCAGTCTCTCTGCACTGCTTGCTGGAAAGGCAGTGTCTGTGAGACATTGACAAGCAAACAGCAGCCCTGAGGTCATGATTTCTCTGAAGATCTTCTAGCAAATGGAATGAAAGAACCTTAATGCGAAGCAAATAAGAAAAGATGGAGCAAGTAAGAAAAAATATAAAGGAAAGTGTTTGAAGAGTAGAGATGATGCATGCATTGAATTTGTTTCCACTGTACATACTCTTCTGAAGTAGATATTCTGAGTTCTTCAACTGACGGCATCGACTCCTCTTTCTTGCTCGCAGCAACCAGCGTCCTGTTTAGCTCTGTGCGGAATTTGGACTCAGAACTTTTGCTTGTCGACACTCGATTGGACCTTGCGAATGGCACCAGGATTCGCTTCCCGCTGCGGTTCTCCCCAGGCTTGGACGACGAAGTCTCTGCAGAATGAAGAGGTCCTTTGGCAGATGAAGAGGAAGAAGAAGCTAAGGGACGACCACCCCAACTCTTTTCACTTGACCGATGAAGACGGCAACGAAAGGAGCCCGCATGATTTGTAGGCGCACAAAGACAGGGAGCCATCTTGCCTGCAGAACCTGCAATTTGCTTCTTGAAGCGGGAAGGATTCGACTGGGCAGTGGAGATTGCACACCAGCGATAACAGTCGCAAGGAACTACTACGTAGGCTCAAACCCTCGGCAGATCTGGAACAAGCAAGCCTCATGAAGTTATCAGGATAATGCTTTGATACTTGCAACAGACTATGGTGATTACGGGCCGTTTCCAGTAACCTCTTGACATTTGCAGATCTTACCGAGGGAAGATGTCATTACGACATTTATTAAAAGCGCGGGGCGCCCCGCGCAGGGTCTCGCGATCCAATTGTCCAGGGCATTATTAGTTGCAGCATCGGTCAGTGGATCATCCGCGTAATGGAGAATAATAATCACGCGAACTCGTCTATTCATTCATAAGGATCATCATATGATGGGACACAGAAAGAAGTCATGTCGAGCTTTTGATAAAAGCAAACATTACAGCATTTTGTAGAACGAAGGATCAGAGAAGAAAAAAGGCATGATAGGATGATATGGCGCATATTTCACGACACATCATGATCCCGGCAACTGGAATTCCCTGTGCAATCAACGAGGCGAGTATCGTGGTTCAAGTCCACAAATACCTGATAGCACGATATACACATAATTATTAAGGACATATAAGAATGTGAAGTAACCCCGGATAAGCGTTGAACGTCGTACACTAAGCATGGCACGTCCAGAAATGGATATCGGCGCATCATGAAAATTAGGCGTTGTTGATTGATATCACAGATACTCAAGAGAGACGGAAACGATCAGTTTGCTCCATAAACAACCACGGGAAAAAGAGGAAATCCCATACAGAAACCAAAAGATATTAAAGCACAGACTCAAGCACATCAAGCAGGGTCACAGAATTTTAAGAAGAGATCAATGATTGACGGTATCATTCAACGAGAATAATAGGCGCTGAAATGGTTCCCCGACGTTTTCACGGGCCCAAATTGGACACACGCACGAGAGCAGAACTATTGAATCGTCGAAATGAATACAAACACAATCATGAGAAATCGCAATTTAACACAGGCCTCCGTCCTATACAAAATTCGCGAATTGCAAAGAGAAAGATGATGCAGAAATATAGGTACCTGGGGTTCGCGTCATGCGCTCAGGGCTTCAAGCTTCTTTACTCCTGTTGTCGTCAGCACGGTACCACGTCTGATATCTCACAGAAGACAAAACTTTTGTTCCGATGTCTGACGTCGGTCGTTTACACGATCCACACAACCATAAGAAGTAACAAGCGTCGGCTGCTACTGTTGCTGCTGCAAGCGAGAGAGAGAGAGAACTATTGGCATCCAACCCCCGATTGATCAGTCTAACGCCAAGGAGAAGAAGCCTCCAGCAAGCGTGATATCGATTGACCTTTGTATGTGAAGTCACACCGAAATCAACGTGAGTTACGCAACAAAAGAACATACCATTGCAACTACACCTGCAGATCAATGCGACAAACTGAAACCATGTGAATTCGCCGCCGCATCAAGAGAGAAAGCGAGAGAGAGCGCGCGCGTGATCGAAGGCGAGACGATAGAAGAGACACGAAAAGCTCAGAGAAAGCCGGAGGGAGGAGGGAAAGCGAGGGAAGGGGTATGTTCTTATAGGAAACCCGGCCCGTGATTGACGGCGCGGGATGGGACCGGGTACAGCCCGTGGGTGTGTCCCAGGTGCCAACGGAAGTATTGTTAGGGCCGAAATATCCAGGTCTCAAATCCACATCTTGAAATATCCACCGAGTCCCGGACCTTCTAATACTACCAAATTAGGCAAGCATTGAACGGTTACGACTTGAAGAATCGGCGTCCCAAAATCCAGATCCCAAAAAAGCCCAAATTAAACCAGGGTATTTATCTTTTCAATTTTGTGATCTAGGAGAAGTTGCAATCATCATTAGATGATTTAGCCAGATTTGGCGATACTAATATGAAAGGAAAAATTAAAAAACTAGCATCCTTCTATATTTTTGGCTACCTACTGGAACTTAGATTAGAACCTGGCGATTTTTTTAACTTTTAAAGATTTTTTCGAAATTTGGCAATTAAGAAACAAGAAAACACTTAAGTTTCGCCAATTTGAAAAGAATCGCCATTTGGCGAAATTTTACCCCCAAATCTAGATATTGGACGGTTACGATTGCGAAAAATCCACATCCACTCCATTGAACGGTTAAGATGCGAAATATCCAGGTCCCGATTCTAGATCTCAAAACTACTACATGACCCAAACGACGTGAGGAACTACTACTCTATTTTGAGCTTTGGCGGCTGAGATGCACCTACGGTGTATTGGGGGTTGTGGTCCGTGAGATCTGATTCTAGGGTTTGGAGCTCACCACTAGCATCCTCTTTTGCTTTGCAATTTTGGGTTTCTTAACCGTTTTTAGGGTTTGGAGCTCAACCTTGCGAACACGAGCTTCTTCGCTTTACAATTTTGGCCTTGTAACCGTTTTATTGTTTTTCTGAAACAGTAGCCTTTTTCCATTTGATTTTGCGATGCTAAACATAAGTAGCTGAGAAATTTTGGAAGATTTGCGTTTATCAAAACATCATTTCTGTGCATACGTCTGTCTGTCGAAGGGCTTTCTGTCACACTGTCTGGCCTCATGTTTGCCAGTTTCTGGATGCCGACTACTCCTGTTTCATGGGGTTTTTACTTGGTGGCTTTCTTGCTCCATTTGAACTGATATCTCACACCCAAGAGCATTACAAATTCTGATCACTGTGACAGAAGTCTGTCCTGTGCTAGAGCATTCTATGAGCTCATATATGATGGAAGCTCAAATTGTAGACTTTGCTTTTCCTAATTTCAGAACGCTTGCTTCTAATGTGAATATTCTCTCTCTCTGGAATGCAGTCAGTCAGTCAGTATAAAAGAAAGAAAAACACTCTCCAACTTATTTGTGGATTGTCTTTTATTTGTCTGAAACAGAAAAATAAAACAACATTACAGGAATGAAGGCACTTTCAAAAGCCTGAGATCCCAACAATGGAACTATGATCCTTCTGATGCTGGCTCCAACAGGCTAGATTCAAATGCTAGTATTGAAGGTTGGTTTGACTTCTGTTTATGATTGAGAGAGATTGTAGCAAATCTATTCATTCCTCTAGACTGAAGCAGCAACACTGTATTTCTGATCACATTTTTGCACTCGTAACCTGTGCATTGTCTAAGCAAGTACAACAACCTCCTGCACATTTAGCAAAGAGTGGTATTGCATGAAATGGATATATACCGGCAATCACCTTTCAGTGTCTACTGTTTACAAGAAAGAAAAAAGCACTCAGATGTGGCAAACCATTCAGCTGCCATTTTTCTAAGGCAAAAGAGTTTCTCCTTTTGTTGTGAACTAGGTGGAGCAAGCAAACCCAAAATGTGGTGTTTTTCATGGATTCTAACAGCTTGACAAATGCTGGAACACTGTAAGCTAACAAAGATGCCTCCTACTTACACTATTTTGCACCACAATACTGAGATGTATTACCACCTTTCAGTAGACACCTTGTGGTTTTAGGATGTTTCCGAGGATTGGGCTACTGCTGAAGCTGTTGTTAGCTGAGATTCCTTTCTCATGGTTACTTTGAGCAGCTGGTGCATCAGGGTGGTAAGCTGCGTCATGTACTCCCAAGGCTGCTCTTCCAGATGGATCCAAGTTATCAGCCCATGCTTTGTCCCAAGCTATTGCTGCTGCAGTACTGCACGCAATGCTCGGACCGCCAGGCACTGTCATTCTTGCAGATTCCTGCTCACCAACAGAAGAGAAAAACAAAACAGCTACATCAGCCTTCCCAGAAATTCTCACATCTTGAATATTGCATGCATCTTGAATATTATTGAATATAGTAACACACAGTCTAAGAATTTTCTATCTAAAATTAGAAGAAGCTGAAAAAAAAGACTCAACAAAGGTGTGTGACTCACTTGGGGGAAGTGTTTCTCAAAGATCATTCGGTAGAAATAAGCTTCCTTGGTGTTTGGTGTGTTATATGGGTACATGTGCTTAGCATGTTTCAGCATCCGGTCTGTTACCTGCACGTTTTTCCCATTGACCCAGTTACAAATTTCTGTTAGAGCAGATGACCAATTTAGATTTTCAGTGAAAGGCCATGTCAATGATTACCAAGGACAGGCTCCATCTTCCATAAAACCTCAAACTTTCTTTCTTTGAATTGGCTGTTGTCTGTATCTGCTACATGAAGAATATGTTGAACAACAGGTCTAGATAGTCTGAATCAAATACCCCTAGAATTTGATGGAAGAGGGGAGAGAGAGAGTGAGAGACAGCAATAACATTAGAGTGCGTTACCTGATGGGCTGCATGTGCCTTCAGACCATCAATCCAGCTGTAGCCAACCCCATCACTGAATTGTTCTTTCTGCCTGTAAAGAATGTGCTGCCACCACCAATGCCACACCACTCTATTTGTCAGCACCAAATTACTCCCTCATATGCACAAGACCTTCAACCAGATTTAGAGATGGACCCAACAAGTCCACACTGTGCTTCTTGATTCCAATGAGATTCATACTGGTTTGGGGTCTGCACAATACTACTGAATCCACCTCTGTAAGTTCCTTTGGGTTCCAGGTTACTGAAATTGCTTGAACTAATAATCAGAAAATACATAGACCATAGAGCTTACTAATGTCCATGAAACCAACCGAAATTGAAAAATCAGTGGGAAGGTCACACAGATATAGTTCTGATGCAGTGTGTGAAGGGGAAACAAAAAAGGCAACACAGAATCTCAAACCTTTGGCAGGTAGGGATTCTCCGGGGTGTCAAATGCTCTTCGCATAATCCACTTCTCAATTCGTCCCTCATCTTTTCTAATCTGCATCCAGTAGTCAAGCAAGTCAAGTGTTTGTAGCTGAGCAATAAGTTTCCATCAAAATGTTCAGCTTTTGAAAGCTACTATAAAGGAGAGAAAACATGTTAACCATGGACAAGATTCACTTTTGCTCATGAATCTGAGTATAAGCTTTGTACCATTTTCTCAGCAGGGTCAATAGCCATGGCAACAGCCATGAAGTCCTTGTCCAGAAATGGCACACGAGCTTCCAAACCCCATGCAGATGTTGATTTGTTAGCCCTTAAGCAGTCATACAAGTAGAGGGCTTTAATCTGTCAAACACAATAACTCCATCAGAGTCACATACCTATAATACGAAATGTTTTCTGATTCTGTTGTTTGTACAAATCCATCATCTTGGCATGCATAGATTTTGCATGCTCGACAATCCTCAATCTTAGTTGGAAAGAACCAAAAAACAAAACAAAGATTGACATTGAGTACACTCACACCAGCTTGCAAACCAGAAGTAGAGCATATCGCATGCAGGCTGTCAGCTGAAAATTTGGAAAAGGCTTTAAGGATGGATGGTCCAGGAATCTGTCTACCTACCTTCCGTAGAGTCTCTTTGTGTAACTCTTCCTTGCTAGGTGCTTTGTGGAAGTAGAGATAACCACCAAAGATTTCATCAGAGCCTTCACCAGAGAGCACCATCTTCACACCCAGGGCCTTGATCTTTCGAGTCATCAAGAACATGGGTGTGCTTGCTCGGATGGTGGTTACATCATATGTTTCTGTGTGGTATATAACATCAGAGATGGCATCCAATCCATCCTGCAAAAATTACCCAAAACAAGAAAAGAAACATGGTGGTGCAGTGTGTGAGATTCTGCCACAGCTGAAACTAGTATGAATCTAATCTAGAACATCTCTAAACTCTTAAGGCCTCAAGGTGGTGATAGATCATGTGCTCAACACTTCAAAGAGCTAAATAAAATGGGAAAATAAACCATACATCCACAATGAATGACAATACTTAGACAATAATTATACCTGAACAGTGAATGTGAATTCATGGTGGTTTGTTTTCAGGTAATCTGCAACTTCCTTTGCAGCTCGTAGATCAGGTGATCCCTATAACCAGAGTAAAAAACCCACCCAGATCTCAAGTCAAAATATTGCTCAAGTAATCAGATCACCAAGCTAAATAATTCCAACTTTCAATTTGCTCCATGATAACAATGAATTCTAGTTCTTTGAAAAATTAGTTCGCAAAATCATTCATGCAATCCAAACATGCATCCTGTTATATATTATTACACTCAAGTAGGAATCATATTGAGAACTTTCAGGTACTAATCAAGATCTATCATCACCTTGAGGCCAACAGAGAAAGTGTGAAGTTGGGCACCCCAGACGTTGTCAGCTTTAGTGTCATTGAGATGTCGTGATGCCACTGTAGCCACTAAAGAGGAATCCAAACCTCCAGACAAAAGCACTCCAAATGGCACATCGGTCATGAGCCTTTTGATAACTGCCTGCTAGGTCATGTCCAACCACACCCATATAATGGATCTTTGTCAATATTGGATTTGCAAGCTCAAGTAAAAATTCCTTACAATAATGATCCCCAATCAATCGTTAGCAAGTTCTTTTCTAGATTTTTTGTTAAACTCTCTCCATGAATTTCACAAACAGATTTGTGTTCTTGAAGCTTGTGACAAATCCTAGATGACATGGATGAACACATACACAAACAAAGACAAACTCCAAATAGTCAACAAGATGAGGAAAACATGGGTGGAGATCAATCACCTTTTCAAAGGCAACACGAAGCACAGCTGGATCATATGGATTGTAAGGGATGATGGACTCTGAGTACCAGGGTGGGTTGAAATATCTGCGAAGTCCTCCTGCATGCACCAAAGATGATCAAACAAAAATTCCAAGAAACCTCAACATTTGGCATGATCAAACATGGCCTAAAGAAATTGGGAAATTACTCTTGCAAATAGAAATTTAAAACAGTTTGCAACTAGAAGTCTTGATTTTCATTTAAGTTTTGTAGCACAAAGTTCTTGTTTGCTGTTGCTTTTGACCTGATTTGCTGGAGTAGATGTGGCCTGGTGGGAAAATCTCAAAACGTTCACAATCGTCTTTCAACGCCTTCATCTCTGAAGCGAAGTACACAGCCCCTACACCACAAAAAAACAAGCAGATGACAAAATTTCAATCCATGTTGTTGATCAGATTCTGGCGTAAAGTTCTCCTATTTCGATTTTACAATAGGAAGTCTTGCTGCTGTAGGTTGAGATGAAATTGCAAGAAGGAAAGTTGATGGAGCTGGTACCATCGTTTCCCCAACCCAGGTAGAGTGGTGTTATGCCAATTGGGTCACGAGCAGCGATGAAGGACTTGTCGCGCAAGTCTACCAAAACAAAGGAGAACATGCCATCAAGCATGCCCACTACTTCCTCGCCAACATCCTCGTACTGCAGCAGCCCAGCCAATCATCATCATCATCATCAACCCCACCCAATTCCTTCCGTTCCACAACAAATTCAGGTCACATGCAGATCAACATTGATGTCGTGACTCAAAGCAGAGCAGAATCTGGAACTAGTCTAAGAGAGATAATTGTATGCCAGGATAAATTCGTAACTAAGAGATCTCTTGATCGTCAGATTGTGATTCAGGAAGAAGAATTGAACATTCATGCATGTGGCTGGCAGGAGCTTACCAGATGGGCAATGACTTCACAATCGCTGTGGGTATGGTAGTCGTGCTCCTTCATTGATTTCTTCAGAGCCTCGTGGTTGTAAATCTCTCCATTCACCTGTTACAGTAATGACAGTTTCAGAACAAGAATCCCCAAAATACCCAAAACCCACAAAACCCGACATCATCATCATCATTATCATCATCATCAGAGTCCAGACTGACTATTGTTGATCCATCGGATGATGATCTGTAGAAAGCTAGTCTAGAGCCGGAATCATTGTGCACCACCAGGGCGAGGGTGGGAAGAAGTAAGTAGTCCTCACTGCAACGACGATGTTCTTGCTGCCATTGTAGAGAGGTTGATCACCGGATGTGGGATCAATGATGGCTAGTCGTTCATGAGAGAGGTAGCAACCAGCTTCCTCGTCCACGAACAACCCACTCCAGTCAGGTCCTCGATGCCTCAGCCTGCAATACCACATACCATACCAGCATCATCATCCACATCATACACCCAGTACAACTTTACTCATCACGACTGCTGCTACTCTCAGGCCACAGAAAACATGACCTTCATCGCCTTGATCGATCAGACTCTAGGTACTAGTCTAGCTTCTTCCCCCTTGGAGCTAATACTCTAGAGTCTGAAAATGAAATTAGGATGGGAGTGAATGAACAAACAAACCTGCGAGAGAGCTCGAGAATACGAGCTCGCTTGGCTGGGGAATAATCATGAGAACCTAACACTGCCAAAATCCCACACATATTGAAGATGGCTTACTGGAGAGCTCGACTAAGCTGTTCAAAACCCTCACGAATTCCGCTGATGATTTCAAATTCACAACAAATGACACACACACAAGCTCCCAAAACTACTACCTAGATTTGAACCAGAATGCAGATTGAACTCCGGGGATCAAAAACCCAAAGCAAGAAAGCAAAGAAAGCAGATGATGAGATGATAGATAGATAGATAGATAGATAGATAGATAGATAGATCTTGAGGAAGAAGGAAGCTCAGTGCGAGATGAAATGCATGAGAATGAAGGAATGAATGGTGTGTTCATGCAACAAAAGGGTGAGAGATTTGGTTTCTGGAGATGGGTAGTGTATAAATATTGCAACGAAATTGTGTAAGAAAGAGTGGGACCCGGGGACGACGGTGACGACGAAGACGACAACACGCGGACGACGACGATGACGACGATGACGACGAGGAGCACCCACCCAACCACCCAGGCACCACCACCCTGGGGAGCCTCCCAGCCTGCGCTGCCAATACGCTTTGGCGGCGGATTTTGGCTGTCCCGAAAGCAAGCTCCAAAGATAGCGGGAACTGGGAACGTTCCGGAACAAACGCTTCTTCACGGAACACGCCACCAGTTTAGTTAGCTAGCAACTAAAACCAATTTTTTTGCCCCCAACCATGCCTTGTAAAAGAGGGGTTCTTGTGCCCTTTTATTTTTTTGATGGCAATGCAAAGGGGAAAAGGGGGGGTTGGG
>Ga0209611_10010781_pt1 | contig 13365 bp, 5 predicted proteins | sample S1TSphgellanicum_3_FD_187693 | JGI IMG/M metagenome (GOLD analysis project Ga0209611, IMG submission 187693) | Host-associated microbial communities from peat moss isolated from Minnesota, USA - S1T2_Fc - Sphagnum magellanicum MG (SPAdes) (version 2) | ecosystem: Host-associated > Plants > Peat... | reverse complement strand
AGATAGAATCCGGATCAGCTTCTCCGCGTTAGGGTTTCAAGCTGTGCCCCAAACAAAAGAAAGTCCACGACTGAAAACCACTACCAGGAAATACCTCAAGGTCAGTCTGCACAGACACATAGAGCTTCGAGCTCGGACGACATACACCACGAAGAATCGTGACAGACGGACACGTCAGTCAGCTTGGCAGCAAAAATGGAATTCTCAGTGAATTTCCCAACAATACCGACAGCCAAAAAAAGTCTGATTTAAAACCCAAAAAAAAAAATGCGAAGCAAGAGAGCATCAGCTTGCTTCCCACACATGACGCAAACACGCAACATGAAGCAAGAAATCCATCGCGAACAAGGGCAACATGGACAGACGGAGCTGCGAGAGAAGAGCCAGGAGGAAGAGAGGGAGAGGAGAGGAGAAGAGAGAGACAAAGGGAAGAAGGAAGGCGACCGCAGTAAGTAGTAAAACATTTAATTACGGGATGGAAAATGCCCTAAAACGGTGAACAATAAATTACCTCAACAGTGAAAAACGGTCAATTGAAATTTTCCAACCCGTCGGTCGTGCTCAATACCGAGACACGTGGCTTTTCAACCGGTTGCCGTCGGTATGACTTACCGGTAACCAACCGGCTGTGCGTGATCTATGGAGTAGGAGAATGGTTCTCCGGAAATTATTTGTTGCATTATTGTTCCTGATGGATGAGAAAAATACACCAGGTGCAAATTATGGATGAGGAAGGGCTTGATTGCAGACCATATTTTATTAGATTCAAAAGGCTCATCTTGTGTAAAGGTTTTTTAAAAATAAAACTAGTGTAGCTTGGCCCAAGTGTGAACTGGTTTCCCAATTTCTTTTTTCCTTCACAAACCATTTTTGGTAATTTAATTGAATTTTTAATGACAAAAAATTGTTCAAAATTCAATATCTCTCACACCTTTGGCCTAAAAAATTCCAAATCGCTTTCATTAAAGCCTAGGGTTTTCAACAATGCCAAGAAGGTGCCCAAATTGCCCTATAATTTTTATTTTTGATTTAAATGAATTTAATGGATAAACTTGTTCAATATTCAATAACTTTTCCATTGTAACATGAAACATTATGAAAGCAACTCCATGCACCCTTATTCATCAAGATCAACAAGGATTTTCCAAATGATATCAAGAGTGTAGCCAAAGGTGTCATGATTTGGAAGTTTTCAATGTGACAAACAAAACAAGCAACTCATTGCATAATGACTTTGCCCAATGTTATATGATCATGATCAATATTTTATTCCAAAGGCCAACTCCTTAGGAAGGAAAATAAATAATCTTTAGGTGTATATTATTTTTCGAAAATTGAAAATTGAAAATTAATTAATTGTTTGGGAGGCATGTGCCTAACCTGCCAAGGAACTACAATATATGGAATGTTTGGAATTTAAAATTTTGAAAACTGAAATGTTTGAATTTTGATGTGTGAATAATGAAAGTTGAAAACTGAATTTTCAAATGTGTATGTAAAATGTTTGGAATTTGAAATTTTGAAAACTAATATATCTGAATTGGGATGCGTGAATATTTAAAAATTGAAAACTAAAAATTAACATTTGAAATCTTTATGTGAATCGTCTAGAATTTGAAATTTTGAAAATTGAAATGTTTGAATTTGGATGTGTGAATATTGAAAGTTGAAAACTAAAAACTGAAATTTGAAATCTCTTTGTGAATGTTTGGAAGGAATCTGAAATTTTGAAAACTAAAATGATTGAATACTAAAAACTGAAATGTTTAATACTAAAAACTAAAAATTGGAATGTCTAATACTGAAAATTGAAATGTCTAATATTAAAAACTAAAATGTCTAATACTAAAAACTAAAAATTGGAATGTCTAATATTGAAAATTAAAATGTTTAATACTAAAACTAAAAATTGGAATGTCAAATACTAAAATCTGAAATGTCTAATACTAAAAACTAAAAATTGGAATGTCTAATACTGAAAACTAAAATGTTTAATATTGAAAACTAAAAACTGAAATGTCTAATACTGAAAATTGAAATGTCTGAATATTGAGAACTGAAAATTGAAATGTTTCAATATTGAAAACTTAAATCTCTAATACTAAAAATTGAAAACTAAAATGTTTGATATTGAAAACTGAAAATTGATTGCTCTACTAATGTCTACCACATCCAAGTTGGGCCACATGATTTCTACCCACATAAACTTGTGGCATGCTTTGGCTTAATATTTTTCTAAAAATGGCAATAAATTTCAATCAATCTTGAACCCATTTTGTTTTCTAAAACTATCACCCCAACTAGATAGTCAAAACCCTTGACTTCCCTAGACTCCTAACTTTCAACTCCCCTTGACCGCCCAATTATATGTGTCTAGTTCACTAAACACCTATAATTCAACTACAACTAGCAAAAATAGTTAGGTGAAGTGTGATGATATATATGAATAAGGACTGTGGGAAAACTACTTTGGAAATAATCGCATAGTTGTTTCAAAAACAAATAGCAGCCTATGAATCTGAAACATTTGAATTAAGGAGACCACTTGATCTTAATAGGACCTGCAATTCCATCACAACAAACAACCTCATCAATCAAAAATAGGAACCTCCTTGTGTGCTTTTTAAGGGTTTTGAAAGTAGGGTTTAAGGTCTAGGGTTCAAAATGTATTTTCAAATATGTTTTTGTTGTTTTCCATTACAACATTTAGTAGAGTAAAATCATTGTGCAGTTGAAGGAAGGAAGCACATCTTTGCTCACAAAAAGTAGCATGATTGAATGTAAGGATGTTGGTTACATTTAATTCTTCTTTCTCCATTTTTTTAGTCACGGCCTGCACACATTGTGTGCAAGTGAGGGAAAAAAAAATTGTAATTGGGGCAAGCAAGAAAAGCTTATTTTTAATAATAGAATATTATGGGTGATGCTTCTTCACCAACAAGATCATGGCATGCAAACAATCAATGAGAGTAAAAAAGTCAATGGACCGCCTTTCTCTATTGTTCACATCGCACAAAGAGGAAAAAAGTTAGTCTCCACCTTCTAAATGATGTCTTTTCGATGACCCCTAGTAATGTAGGGGTGATGGCATAACAAGAAAAGGCAAAAACAAATGGAAGGTTTGCATGCTAATGCAACATTCACTACCATAATCAACACCTTTGCCAAAAACTCCCCAACAATACCACTTTGCACAGTGTTGTTGTTTATTCTAGCTTCCATTGCGTCACTATAATTGGTTTGCCACCCACAATCTCTTTCAACCATTATTCTCATACACATTGCCAATCTTATAATTATTCTTGACATTTCAAGAACAATGTTAACATAAAGTTGCTTACAGAACATTATGGTACAAACCCACTTTGTCATTTAAACTAACACCTATTACATGGTCTTCTAAACATCAAATGGTTCATCTAACACTGGAATCCAAGCACAAAAACCTTCAAACATAGTTAAAATAGTGACAAATTAGCTAAATGGAATTGTGACACAACTAACGAAACTATTTTTTGAACATTCCACAATGGATGCCAAAACAGACTCACTAGTAGCTGCAATCAACATCATCATCATATATAGCTTTCATGTTCTCTTTTTCTGGTCGTCATCTCTATTAAGGGTTTTTAAAAGGGCCCTGTTTACACAAAAGGACGATAAACATCACAAGGTAAAAGAAATAAAAGTTTAGAATTGCCTCTTAACTTTAAATCCTAAACCCTATAATTGCTAAACTTATAACTTTTGTTCTCTTTCTTTGATGGCAACAAAAGAATTCTTGAAGTTTAAGCTAGAAAGCAGAAAAACCTATTTGGTTTACTTAGAAGAGATCAACCAATCTAGTAGAATGTGTCATCATCATGTTAAAATATAAATTGCACAACATAAAATCCGATATCAAACAAGACTTCACAAATACTCACTACAAGAAATCATGGTTTACTTGACTAGAAAACTAAACCAATAACCAATCATTTTGACATTTGGTCAATTTGATCACTTAGTCAAACTGGATAAATCAATTTGAACACATCCAATTTGATTAGTGGTTTCTTTTTACTGACCGTAAAATTATCTTTTTGACTTGTCAAATTGGACAAAAATTTGGCCAACCAAAAAATAAAAATAAATAATAGCTTAATTTGTAAATATAAAAATGTAAATAATAAATAAATAATATATAGTTACCTACCCACCCACCCATGACCTATTTACCCACCATGGTCTCTTACCTACCTATCGACAACCCACCTAAGTATTATACATTTACACACATGTACAAGATATATATACAAATATACATACTATTTTTACATTACTACAAAAATGAAGTGTAATTCATTAGCCTAAATCACTATGGGACCTTAAAAATGAATTAAGTTCACTGCATTTTAATGATTTCACCCTAATTAAAGTTATTTCACTATAATATCACTATGTAAACATCATGTTTCACTACTAGTTGACATAATTCACTATTATAATTTAATGTGGTAACTAGGTTTATTTTGTTGTTGTTGTTTTAAATATCTTATGTTGTTTTATGATATACCCTATATTATTTTAAGCTACCTTAATTATTTTAATTTACTTCAAGTTATCATAAATTATTACAAGTTATTATAAATTATTTAATCTTAAATATAAAATTTTAAAATAATCTAAAATAAAATATAATGACCTAAAATAAAATAACTTTAAATAATTAATAAAAGATTATGAAAAATAATTTAGATTAGCCTACAATAAAAATAACCACCAATAGTCATTAATAAAATAACTCCGCCAATATAATAATTACTAATAACCATAAATAAAATAACCACTAATAGCCATTAATAGAATAACCACCAATATCCATTAATATAATAACCACCAATAGCCACTAATATAATAACCACCAATATCCACCAATAAAATATCCATTAATAAAATAAGTCCACCAATAGAATAACTATTAATAACCATAAATAGAAAACCACCAATAGTCACTAATACAACAGCCATCAATAATCACTAATAAAACAACGACCAATAGTCACCAATAAAATAACCAACAATAATCACCAAACCAATAACCATTAATAAAATATATAAACACCAATAGCCACAAATAGAATAACCACAAATAGTCTATGGTAATATAGCTTAGAATATCCAATAATAGCATATGGTGAAATAACCTTCAATAGTGAAAAATAACCAATAATAACCTCACATAGTTGAAAATAGCATAAAATGAAAAGAACTTAAAATAACCAAAAATAACATATAATAGCCGCAAATAACTTAAAGTGAAATAACCTACAATACCCAAAAATAACTTACAATAGTTGAAAACAATCTAAGGTGAAATAACTTAAAGTAACCAAAAAAAGTAACATAAAATAACCGAAAAGTAATTTAGAATAACTGAAAGTAACCTAGGGTGAAATAACTAAAAATAATCAAAAAAAAATTTACAATAATTGAAAACAACTTAAGGTGAAATAGCCTAAAGTAGTTTTTCAAAGTAACATAAAATAACCCAAAAATAATTTAGAATAATAAAAAATAACCTATGGTGAAATAACTAAAAATAGCAAAAAATAACTAAAATAATCATAAATAGTCATAAATAATGTAAGGTGAAATAATTTATAACAATGAAAAATAGCCCTAAAAGAGTTCAAACATAGGTAATATTATTATATTTACAAAAATCTTATCCATTTATTAAACATTTTCTTATTCAAAAGAATGGTCAATGAAATGTTATAGTAATATTCAAAAAAAATTGTTCAAATGATTTTACATTTTCAAAAGGAAATAAATGTAATTATATACATTATTTAAAAATTTTAAAAAGTAAATTCAAATCATTTCATTTGAACAAAATTTCAATAAGATATGAATTTTCAAAGTTTATGTTTTTATAATGTTTAGAATGAAATATTTGATAAATAAAATGTAATGTAACATATTTTCATAACAAATGGGGTGATTTGATGGTATGGGTGTTACCTCCATTTTAAAGGTTAAGGGATCAAACCTCACAAGTGGTGTGTGCATGGTCAACAATGGTAAGTTGATCAAATATTTTCCTATTTAATTCCTTAGAGTAGGTGCCTAAGTTGATTACATGATCTATGTACCTAAGTTAGGTTTTAAACCTAACTTAGGTAGTGACACATATTAATAATTCATAGGTTGAAAATCATGAAATTATCAATAACATTATATATTAAATAATTTAAATTTAATTAATTTCCATGCTTCTTAATTAATTAACTGACAAGTGAATGACTTGGTAAATTTTTATTTCATTTGAGAGTAACCTTGTTTCATTAAGTCCTAATGAACCAATTCACTGTCTATAGCAACTAGTCCCTATTCGCTAGGGGGTTGACTAGTTTTAGCATGTTAAAAATGTTCAAATTCATTCAAAATTTAGTGAGACCCAGAATGCTCTAAGACACATTTTGGCGTAGTGTCACCATAGTAAAATTATCCAAATTCATTCAAAATCTAATGAAACCCAAAGTGAACTACGACACATTTTTGTGTAATGATAGTATATGTTGGTAAAGGGGATCGAACCTTGGTCTCCTTGGTTCTATGCAAATGTTTTGGCCACTAAACCACCCACCACTTTGTAAAATAATATGATACCAAATGGATTTAACATGTATCCATGAAATTTTTTATCAATGTGTATAATAACATTTGAACTTCAATTTTTTTCATGAGTAGGTTAATCGATACCTAACTAAGTAGATAGGTAGGGACACATGCTTACCTACCTATGTTTTTAAATGTTCATACCTACTTATGTAAACTATAAGTCGATATATAAGTAAATAATATGTAGGTAGATAAATAAATAGAACATAAGTAGGTAGGACATAAGTAGATAAATGGTAAGTAAATAGATAGGTAGGTAGGACATAGGTAGATAGATGGTAAGTAAGTAGCTAAATATGTAAAAAATAAGTAGCTAAATGGTAGGTAAAGAGGTAGCTAGGTCACTAAGTAGGACATAGGTAAATAGATGGTAAGCAAATAGGTAGGTAGGTAGGTAGGTATCTTAGAAGGCATAACAAGTAGGTTAGCTTACCAAATTAATATGGCCAATTTGATTAAACATGGCCATTCAGTATGGTCGATTTGACTTGGCCATGGGCATCTTGATGGTCCAATTAAAAAATTTGTCCTTGACTAAATGTATGACTTAACATTTGGTCAAAATGGTCATTTTAGTCAAAAACACTAACCAAAAGAACCATGTGTTTTTCATGACCCATTCCTTTAATCAAAGTGAACATCCTTTTGGTCAATGTGGACACTTTAGTAAAGTTAAACATTTTGAAAATCCAAGATTTCTTGTAATGACTACTAGAAGAGAAATTCAAAAACAACAATTTTGGATAATGAAAAAAAAAACGAAAATTCATTAAAAAGTGAGAATGATCACCTCCACCAGCTGCATAAAAGCAACACAATCTTCCACCTATAGTTTTGGGACCTATAGAAAACACTAGTTGCAACAGGTGACCAACATTACCCAACATGGCTGACCTTGAAAGAAGAGATAACAATGTGAAAAAAAATGTATAATCTTGAAGATTTTTGTAAAAAAATTCTTTTTACCAAAGAAAGATAGAGTAACATTGAATCTTTTTACAACACAATGTTCCATATTTTCTCTTTCATGAGCATATCATCTGTGAAGAACCCAACACATCAAAAATGAATAATAAACAATCCCTCTAGCTCCATAACCTTTTGCACAAATATGTCACTTCAAAATGGGTAGAAATTCAAACTAGAACCAAGAATAATGGTTACAAAAAATAAATTGACAGAGATAATAAAGTTCAAAAAACTGCCACAATTATGGAACTTGAACATACTTGACACACATGGGTGTAAAGAATGAGAGAGAACAATGATGCACACCACATATAAATACATATAGAACCACATGATCCAATTGTCCAAGTTGAGCTTAGGAGGAGGAAGACTACAAATGCACAACTTGGATTCTCTAAAAGTTCTTCCAAGTTGCTGCAAACTTTTGTAACTCCAAAGAGCCAAACAGAAGAAAGGATCTTGGGGAAGAAAAAGGTGAACACAAAGAAAACCAAAAAGGACCATGCAAGACATAATAGTGGTGGAGCAGGAATAGCAATAGCAACAACATCTTTGGATGATGAATCCAACCAAAGCTGTAATTCCAATAATAGAGAGCTTGGTTGAAAAATAGAATCCTTTCAACTTCTGTGATGGTTATCAAAATCTACAATGTTCAACTACTTGAAAACCTAATGTACTTAAGGTTACATCCACCCAAACATGGAAAATTATATCCATGTGAAAATTTTCATTCTATGAACACTTATCATCTCCACATTGGCCAATGAATGAACCAAAATTTTATCCCCAAGTCCAAATCCTACACAAATGCATAATCTTTCCCTATGGGCAGAGCCAACAAATAAACATTTTTTTATCATATTCAATTCTACTTTAACATGCCTTTGTGTTCACATCATCCTAACATGCACCCAAAGTAATTACACATGGCCAAACCATGCATTAGTTAGTCCTTGTTTGAATCTTCAATTTTGAATTATTTCATTATCTAAAGTCATTCCCTTCAACCCAAAGGTGTGAAGGACTTGACTCATTACAGACTTCTTAACTAGTTCGGGGCTTCTTTGCCCAAAGCCCCCAGGATTCATTTCACAACCTAATTACAAACTCAAACTTGGATTACTTCATGAATGGCACCTCCATTCACTTGTGACCCTCTGCCCACTTCGACATTCCTATGTGTTGAAGTGGTAGCTTACCTTGTTGAGAGTTGAATTTAATTTGACACTTGGTATTGTGCAACTTGTGCCCCCTTGGGGTTGACCCATGATGGTCTTGACACGAGCCTTAACTAGGCAAGCCCAAAACATGGGTCTTGCCCACAAGGGCACATCCCTTTGCCCCATTTAAAAATATCAACATCCTCATTAATGTTATTTAGAAGAGCACACCATTCAGCCCATTTGCTCACCTTCCACGATCCTTAGTTGGGCTTAGTTACTTCCCAAATGATGGAAAATCTATTTGTGATGTGTCTTTGTGTTCTCAACATAGGAAGAACCATGGGTGGGGTGTCCACCCATGATGTGTTGGAATAGACTTCAAATCTAGCCTAACAACCCTATCCATCATGTTGAACGAAGATTAGGAACACACCAACAAATAATGTTGAACTAGGCTTTATGGTTGGAATTCCCTTCACCCCTACAAAACATGAATCATAAATTCATGCATGGGAAATCTTACTTTTCCAATTGACAATGTGTTATTTTACTTGCATGCACCATTACCCAAGTCCATTAAAAGAAATCTTGTCATATGTAAGCACTTTATTTGTGACTACATGTGACTATTTATAATTTGCAACTATCTTTCATCATTTTTGCAATTATTCCTCATGTGTGGTCATGCTTATAACTACATTATAACTAATTTGCGTTTATTGTGGTTTTCATCCTTGCATGTAAACAATTTTAAATTTGGTTTTCATTCAAAGAAGTCCATGTATGTCCCATTAATCGCAAATGTGACCAAATAAGTTATAGCCTTATGGGTATACAAAGGTATATTTTGTGTATTTTAAAAGGTGGTTGGGTTATATTAGGATGCACAAGTATATAATAATTTAGTTTTGTTTAATGGGTGTATTGATGTCATATACACTTCATATTTAAAACATATTAAAATATATCAATCATAATATCATATGTATATTGAAAAATATATTAACTTTGTATTTAAAGTATATACAAACTACATGAAGGTCATTTATTCCATGCCTATTCATGGTTTATTACACCTAGTAAAATTATTTTTTTGATTTTATTACTATTAATAGCATAAAGAAATATTTATTATTATAGTTAATAAAAGTTATAGCAAATTATTTCATAATAAGAATAATGATATTAAACTAATTTTAAAAAATAAATTTAGAAATATTTTAATTAATATTTTCAATCCTTTATTATTATTATTTTATCATGATTAGTAAATATAATATAATTGGTTAATATTTTAAATTCATTATTATTCAAGGAGTATCGTAAATGTTGATTATTAATATAAGCTATAAAAAATAACATAATAATAATAATAATAACCAACCTAGGTTAGGTACTAACTGCAATAATAATTTTAATAATATTGTATCTATTGAAACTATTGTTTCTTAAATTATCATTATCATGAATTCATTATTATCATAAATAATAATATACATAATAAGGAGAATAATTAAAATAAGAATATTAATAAACTATCTAACCTAGGATATTAATCAATTTTAATAATAATATATTTTCTTACTTATTAAATATTTTTTAGTTATACTAATTAATATATAGTTAATAAGTGAACTAGGTTAATATAGCATAAGTACTAGAATGTGATTACAAATAAATTTTCACTAATTCAGTGACATTTGGAATTAAAATGCTTAACCAATATTTTTTGTCTTGAATTCTTGTAATGTGGAGTGTATAAGTGCATTAATAGTACTCAAAGTGCAAATAATTTTGAAAGGGTGAGCCAATAAAAGAGGTTCAATCCTTAAAGGTTAAACCCAAAATAAAAATGGATTATCTTAAACCTATCTAACTAGCTTAAGCTATGTTTAGTTTATCTACTTCCATTACCTATCTATTTACCTACTTAGGTATTTAGCCTAGGTAAACTTTATGTACCTACTTAGGTAAGTATCTAACTTAGGTATAACCTACTTACTTAAGTAGGCATATAACCTAGGTGACGCACTCCCAAGTCCCAGGTTGAACTCACTTGAGGGTCCAACTATGTGTAGTTGCGCAAAACTGGGACTTGAGGGGCGCTCCCGACTTCCAGCACTAAAGAGGGGTAAAGGGGCGTGCTAGAAGTCCCGGGATTAGACTAGGAAGATGGATTAGAAGATCAAGCATGAATCTGCATCCAAAACCAACCACAAGAGGGTTGGTTCACATTCGGAAACACCCTTGGGTGTTGGGACAAGCCATGGGCAACTTGGACTACTTGACTCACCACGGCCTGGACTCGCGGGAAGCCACCACCTTCCCCCATATAGTATTCTCTGCAGCTCTCCGCCGAGGCTACATCCAAATGGCTTTTTTTCCCAAGACTCCCAAGTTGGAGTCTCGAAACTGTCCCAGGTTGGAATCCCGGGACTTTGGACGGCCACAACTCCTCGCCCCAAACTCAAATCGAAACAAGTTTTCAACCAAAGTTGTAGCTCTCGTCGAGAGCTTTCCAACGCCGTGTCGCACTCCTTGAGGCGACGTCGAGAAGAAGTCGATTCCCGATTTTTAATGGTCGGGAGTCAAACTGGCAATTTGACTCCCGGCCCTTCTTTTGCCCATAACTTGGGCTGCAGATGTCCAAATGGGCAATGCGATGCCATTTTGGACATCTATGCTTCAAGAGCTTTCCATTGATACAAAGAATGCATCAAGGCAAGGAGATTTGACCCCTCAAATCGTCTTCTGAATTTTCGGGAGTCCCGGAGGACTCCAAGTCTCCACTTTTGGGAGTGGGAGTTGCATTGTCCCACTTTGCCCAAAGTGGGGTTGCGACACTAGGTGGAACCTACACACATGTCTACTTATGTATTTATATACCTAGATATTTATTTGAATTTATTTTGGTGAAAATTGAATTAGTATGCCCCCATAGAAATTTTCTATTGTGCTACATGTCATGATTTAAGACCATCCAAACATATGAATCAAACATTTAAAATTATTTTAAAATTATAACAAAACATATTTCAAATAATTAGAAGTTGGGACACATGACAACACATCACTTGATTTCATTCTTCACAAAAATAATCAAATATTGGTTGCATGCAATAATATTTATACGACCAATCAAAGGATGAAGGCATATTTCATTGACTTTTCCTTCATCCAAAATCTCTTGTCATTTGTGACTAATGTCACATATGACTTGCTTTTGTAATTATGAAAACTTTAATTGTAAATGTCACTTGTGACTAAAAATTAGTCATAAAGACCAATATAAAATTCCAACTTTTCTTCTAGTGATTTTGTTTGATTAAACCTTGAATTTTTTTTACATTCAAGTTCAATTCCCAAGTCCATTTTTATCAATTACCATCACTTTGCCATCTTCAATCGCTTCTCCTTCATGTAGATATTTTAGGGACATTGTTTATGAAAATTTGTGTCCTGAAGTACTATTGCCAAATTTTCAAACAACTAACAACAATGTACAATTCATTTTTGTGAATTGGCCATTTCAATTAGATTTTTTGAAAGCTTTTTGCTTTAAAAGGTAATTAGGTGACCATCTTACATGAGGATACCATTGATTGTGAAGTCACTTGCATCAGTATGGATTCCAAATAGTTTTGTGAAGTTCAAAAACTTCAACACAGATGAAGACAAGAATTATTCTTCAAAAAAAATTTATTGGTTTTTTCCCCAATCGAAGGACAATTGTTTTTTGGGAAATATGTGAGGGGTTTTGCTATATGTGAAAACCCTTTGATAAACTTCCTATAGTAGTTTGCTATACCCAAAAATGATTGAACTTTTTTGGCCATGATTGCTCTTTGCCAACTCTTTACGGCTTCAAGTTTTCTCGGATCGGGCTTAACCCCTTCCCAACTCAATACATGCCCAAAAAAATTCAATTTTTTTGGGGCAAATTCACTATTTGCCTTGTTGATTTTTTTATTTATTTTTTCAATTTGCTTAAAACATCCAAATGTGTCATATTTTTTTTTATGGTCCTAGAGTACACAAATATGTCATCAATGTATATAATGACAAATTCATCCAACTTTCTTATGGATTTTTGGTCATGCCTTTTGGGTTGTGAACATTCCGTCAATGTTCAAAATTTTGATGAATTTGGTTTTCCATGAACCATATATACATAGTCCACATTATTATTTTTTCAACATCTTGTTTTGTTGGGCAAAAACATGGTTAGGTGTCTCAAAATTGGCATTTGAGAGTCCATAATCTAACATTAGCATTTTTTTTGCAGTTTTAACAATTATCAATCCATAAATCCTATAATTATTCCCTATGTTTTTAAATCATAAATATTAATTAATCCAACTTATGAATATCCCTAAACATGTGATTGATCAAAAAATCCATGTGAAAGATTAAATTTCTTAATGTGAAATGGACTCCCACTAGTAGAAATCTGTGATTTTGCAACCAACGAATTTGCGACTAGTTGCGACTATTTGACATTTACAACTACTATTGGTATACCTACAACTACTGTTTGCATTTGAAGCCGCTTGCAACTATTCTA
>Ga0209611_10010779_pt1 | contig 13365 bp, 3 predicted proteins | sample S1TSphgellanicum_3_FD_187693 | JGI IMG/M metagenome (GOLD analysis project Ga0209611, IMG submission 187693) | Host-associated microbial communities from peat moss isolated from Minnesota, USA - S1T2_Fc - Sphagnum magellanicum MG (SPAdes) (version 2) | ecosystem: Host-associated > Plants > Peat... | reverse complement strand
CTGGTCATCAGTGGTAGCGACACCAATGTGCAGGCCTTAAGCGGTGGCACGGTCGTTGTTGATGGACCGGATGCCGGATTTTCCTCTGCGGCTGGCGCGATCGTGCTGCACGAGGTGGTCTCCTCGGGGTTCGTCGCGACGAGCGAGACAGTCTTCAATCCCTATTTTCAAACGGTTCTTTCGGGTGGCAGGACGGTCTCATCACTGCTTACCGGCAGCGCCACTCAAACTGTGTCGAGCGGCGCTAGCACTACGGGGACGACTCTCACTGGTTTCGGCAACAACCAATACCTATCGAGCGGTGCCGTGGCGAGCGGCACGGTGCTCTCAGGGCAGAATGATTTTCAATCCGTGGCGAGCGGCGCCACCGCGATTGGCACCACCATTTACACCGGCCAAACGTCGTATTACAGCGAACAATTTCTCTCCGGAACTGCGAGCAACACGACGGTCGAAGCGTATGCGGTGCAGAACGTCTACGCCGGCATCGCTGTCAACACCACCGTTACGAACGCTGGCATGGAGTATGTCTATGGCGGCAGTACCGTTTCCGCAACAATCTCCTCCGGCGGCGTTGAATACGTGTCCGGTGGCACGGCCAGTGCGACCACGCTTTTAGGCGGCGCCACCGAGTACGTTGACTCTGGCGGGAACGACATCGGCACGACAGTGTCGGCCGGTGGTGCGGAGTATGTGTCCTCTGGCGGCACAGCCACCCAGACTACCGTAGTCAGCGGTGGCCTTCTGGTCATCAGTGGTAGCGACACCAATGTGCAGGCCTTAAGCGGTGGCACGGTCGTTGTTGATGGACCGGATGCCGGATTTTCCTCTGCGGCTGGCGCGATCGTGCTGCACGAGGTGGTCTCCTCAGGGTTCGTCGCGACGAGCGAGACAGTCTTCAATCCCTATTTTCAAACGGTTCTTTCGGGTGGCAGGACGGTCTCATCGCTGCTTACCGGCAGCGCCACTCAAACTGTGTCGAGCGGCGCTAGCACTACGGGCACGACTCTGACCGGCTTTGGTAACACTCAATACTTATCGAGTGGAGCCGCGGCAACGGGCACCGTACTGTCAGGCAATAACGACTTTCAGTATGTCTCGAGCGGCGCCACAGCCATCGGGACGACGGTCTACACGATTGGCACTTCGTATTACAGTCAGGAGGAAGTCAACGGTACGGCGAGCAACACGGTGGTGTCGGCATCCGGCGTGCAGGCGGCGCTGGCGGGTGGGGTAGTCGTCAATACTACGATTTCGAGCGGCGGGATGGAGTATGTCTATGCCGGTGGTAGCGCGCTATCGGCGGTCATCTCCTCCGGCGGGCTGGATTATCTATCTGGGGGAACCCAGAGCGCGACGACGTTGCTATATGGCGCGACGGAGACGGTATATACGGGCGCGATTGACATCGCGACTCATGTATCGAGCGGTGCAGTTGAGTATCTCACGTCAGGGGCGGTCGCGAGCAACACGGTTGTCTCGAGTGGCGGGATTTTGGTGGTCAGTTCTGGCGCCGCTGTCAGCGGCCTCGTCCTGTCGAGCGGCGGCGACGAACTGCTCTTGGTGGTTTCCTCGGGCGTAACGGCGCCCACCGGCACCTTTTTGTCTGGGATGACGCAGACGGTCTTGTCGGGGGGAAAAACAGTTTCTTCGGTGTTTGTCGGTTATGACACTCAGTATGTATCTAGCGGAGGAAGCACAACGAGCTCGGTTCTGTCGGGCGCCGGTAATGCCCAGTATTTGTCGGCGGGGGCTACGGCAACGGGAACGGTGCTTTCTGGACTTAACGACTTTCAGTATGTGTCGAGCGGCGCCACGGCGGTGGGTACCACGATCTATACCGGTGGAACATCTTATTACAGCGAGCAAATCGATTACGGCACCGCGAGCAATACCGTTGTGTCCGCATATGGCGCTCTGATTGCGGTGTCCGGTGCGGTGGTGGTCAATGCCACCGTGTCAAGCGCGGGCATGGAGTATGTCCAGTCGGGCGCGAGCGCCACATCGGTTACGATTTCAAACGGTGGAATCGCCTATATCTCGGCCGGTGGAAATGCTAACCACGATACCGTCGACGCGGGTGGAAATCAGACTATTTATGGTAACGCAAGTAGCAGTCGCCTAGTTGGCGGAGCGGATTACATCTCTTCGGGAGGCCAAGATTTAGGCGCGACGGTGTCGAATGGCGGAGCCATTTACGTCTCCTCTGCCGGCCTCGCGAGTAGCACGGTTATATTGAGTGGTGGCGCGGAGTATGTGCTCGCTGGCGGGACGGCGAGCAGCATCACCCTCTCCAGTGGTGGCACCGAGTACGTGTCCTCCGGTGGTACGGCAGACGGGGTCACCGTCTTGAGTAATGCCGCGATCACGGTGAGCTCCGGTGGCATCATCAGCGGGGCAACGATTGCGAAGGGCGGCGAGCTGACGCTGGCAGCGGGCGCTGCCGCCAGCGCGGTTACGGTGTCGAGTGGTGGCGAGCTGGTCTTGCAGTCTGGCGCGAGCTCCTCCGGAGTGACGATCTTAAGCGGTGGCTTCGATGTGCTGCTGGTCGTCTCCTCGGGTGCCACGGAGAGCGGCGGGATTTTGACGTCGGGTCTGAGCCAGACGGTTCTCTCCGGCGGCATCACGACGTCGATGGTCGTGTCAAGCGGGGCGACTGAAGTAGTTCAGGCGGGCGGTGCCGCCACGGGCACTCTTGTGTCATCCGGCGGGATATTGACCGATAGCGGTACGACCAGCACCGCAGTCATTTCTCGCGGTGGCGTTGAAGCGGTGTCTTCGGGAGGCATCGCGTCGGGCACGACGATACGAGTCAGTGGGACCGAGATTGTCTACGGCGCCGGGATCGCGGTGGGCACAGTGGTGTCGGCGGGCGGTCAGTTTTATGTTTCGGGGGGCATCGCGAGTAGTACGAGCGTCGTCAATGGCGGCGCGGCGACGGTGTACACCGGTGGCCAGGACAAGGCAACGACGGTGTCTAGCGGAGGCGTGGAACTGGTCTCTTCCGGCGCTCTTGCGAGCGGCACGACGATCTTGCGTAACGGCGTTCAGAGTGTTTTGTCGAGCGGTGTGGCGAGTAGCACTGTCATTTCGCGGGGCGGTACCGAGACCATCGCCTCGGGTGGCCTCAGCGTCAGCACGACCATCGCGAGTGGCGGCGTTGAGTTCGTGAGTGCGGGTGGGATCGCCAGTGCGACCACGATCTTGAGCGGCGCTGAACTCATCGTCTCGGGTGGCGTCGTGAGCGGCGTCAATATCTCGAGCGGAGGCGATGAGGTAGTCGAGGTGGTGTCATCGGGGGTCAGTGTCAGCGCCGAGACGGTCACGTCTGGATTGACGCAAACAGTCCTCTCGGGCGGGATCACCGTGTCCACCGGCATTACGAACGGAGCCAGTCAGACGGTGGCCGGTGGTACGACGACCGGAACGACGGTCTCGAGTGGGGGTATCCAGTATGTGTATTCGGGGGTGGCTAGCGCGACCGTCGTATTGAGCGGCGGCGAAGTGGTGGTCTCTGGTGGGACGGCGCCCGGGATATTTCTATCGAGCGGCGGGGTCGAACTCTTGGAAGTGGTATCCGGGACGACGATTTCGAGTGTGACCTTATCCGCGGGTGTTTCGCAAACGGTACTGTCAAGCGGCGCCACCGTCTCGACGACGTTGCTCAGCGGCGGCGTCCAGTACGTCGACAGTGGCGGTAAGGCGAGTAGCACAGTCATTTCGACTGGGGGCGCCCAGTACAACTCCGGTGGACTGACGACGGGAACGCTCCTGAGCGGCGGCTACCAGGAAATTGACAGCGGAACCGATGGTGGCGCCACGGTCTATAACGGTGGCGTTCAGGCCCTCTATGGCGGGACGACCTCGGGCACCACGGTGTCGAGCGGTGGCAACCAGGATGTCGAGGGCGGCACGGCGAGCCATACGATCATCTCGAGCGGCGGAACTCAATTCGACAGTGCTGTATCGGTGAGTGCCCTCGTTCTGAGTGGTGGCGAACAAGATGTATCCGGCACGGCGAGCGCCACGACCGTGTCAAGCGGCGGCCTGCTCTTTGTGGAGTCCGGCAGTACCGTGACCGGCGCGATTGTCTTGAGCGGCGGCACCGTCATCATTGACGGGGGCACGTTCTCCGGAACGACATCGTCCGGCGCAACCGTGCTTTATGAGGTGGTCTCCTCGGGTGCGACGTGGAGCGGTGAAGTGGTCACGAGTGGCTACTTTCAGACCGTGCTGTCGGGAGGCAAGACCATCTCAACGAGGATCGTAGCGGGCGGCGACCAGGATGTGGCCGGCGGTACGACGACCGGCACATCGATTTCGAGCGGTGGTATCCAGTATGTCTACTCCGGCACCGCGAGTGGCACCGTGATCTCGGCGGGTGGGTACCAATACGATAACGCGACCGCGATCAGCGCCACGGTGTTGAGCGGGGGCGTTGAGGATGTGTCGGGAACCACCAGTGCCACGACCGTCTCGAGCGGCGGTATTTTACTGCTCGAGTCCGGCAGCGTAGCGAGTGGCGGCACCGTACTCAGCGGCGCAACGCTCCTCATATCGGGCGGTACGATCACCAATGTATCGAGCTCACTGGGTGCCATTGAGCTATTTGAGATCGTCTCCTCAGGGGCGACGGTCAGTAGCGAACAGATCACCAACGGCCTTTACCAGACCGTCCTCTCAGGCGGGAAGACGGTCTCAATGACTGTGGCGTCGGGCGGCGAACAGGATGTCACCGGGGGCACGACCACCGCGACAACGATCGCGAGTGGCGGTACGCAGTTTGTATCCGCGGGCACCGCGAGTGGCACCGTGATCTCGGGGGGTGGGTACCAATACGACAACGCAACGGCCGTCAGTGCCACGGTCCTGAGCGGCGGCGAACAAGACGTCACCGGATCCGCAAGCGCCACACACGTCTCGAGTGGTGGTCTGCTCTTCGTGGAATCGACCGGTCTGGTCACCGGAGCGGTTATCTCGAGCGGCGGCACGGTCATCATCAACGGCGGAAGCTTCACCGGTACGGTATCGGCCGGTGGCGTCGAGCTTGTTGAAGTGGTCTCGTCAGGCAAAACGGTCAGCAGTGAAGCGATCACCAGTGGCCTCTACCAAACCGTGCTCACGGGCGGAACGACACTTTCTATGTCCGTCTCAATGGCGGGCGAACAGGATGTGTCCGGCGGCGTGACCAGTGCTACGACGATCGCGAGCGGTGGCATCCAGAACGTCTACTCAGGGACCGCCAGCGGTACCGTCATTTCGGGGGGCGCGTATCAATACGACTTTGGCAACGCTGTGAGCGCCACCGTGTTGAGCGGCGGGGAGCAAGATGTGGCAGGAACTGCCAATGCCACGACGGTCGCGAGTGGCGGCGTCCTTTTCATAGAGTCAGGCGGTACGGCTTCAGGCGCCATTGTGTCGAGCGGTGGGTTGGTGGTCATTGATGGGGGCAGCTTCTCCGGAACGATCTCGGCCGGTGGGAACAAAGTCATTGAGCTCGTGTCCTCGGGCGCGACCGCCAGCAGCGAAGCGATCACGAGCGGCCTCGTGCAGACGGTATTGTCGGGGGGTAGCACCCTGTCGATCACGGTCGCCTCCGCGGGGGAACAGGATGACACGGGCGGCACGACGACCGGGACTTCCGTCGCCAGCGGCGGCATCCAGTATGTCTACTCGGGTGTGGCGAGCGCCACCGTTATCAGCAGCGGCGGATATCAGGACACCTACGGTACGACGAGCCTGACCACCATCTCCAATGGCGGGGTGGAGATCGTTCAATCAGGCGCAACCGCCATCAGCACGACGGTCCTCAGCGGCGGCGAACTCGTCGAGTACTACGGGGCCAATGTGAGTGGGCCGAACGTGAGCAGCGGCGGCATCGTACTGATGCTCTCCTCGGGCGGCGTCTTCTCGCCCAACGCCATTCACGCGGGAGGGTCGTCCCTGCGGGCGACCTCGCCACTCGTGGAACCAAAGAGCATCGCGCCACCGGCCGATGTCGCGGTCGCACATTTGATCCAGGCGATGGCCAGCTTTGATGCGGGCTCGGAAGGGCGTGGCGCGCTGTTCGAGTCGGTCAGCGGCGGTGCGTTCTATGTCGATAGCGCGACCTTTGCCCCTGAGCACCATCACTTAAATCATCACTAACTACATGACATTCATTACACCGGGAGTAGATCTGCCATGACCGCAGAGGCAACAGCGAGTGCGCCGGCAGAATCGAGTGAGACCGCAAAACCGGTCAAACGCGCCTATCCGGCGCCGGCATCGGTGCTGACTCAAATCGCTCCAAGAGGGATCCGGTTCGACTTCAATGACGGCTGCCGGCTCACCCTGCCGGACGGTCAATGGCACGTTCGGTTACGGGATTTGGATACGGGGAATATCCTCTACGAGACCGACATCGGTGCCGGTCGCATCAACAGCTCCAAGCGCTATTACTTGCGCTGTCGCATCGAGGTGTGGGTGGCCGGACAGAACGGCGAACCCGTGTTTCAGCACGACTATTCGGCGAGGGATCAAGAGGTCTTGGTGCAATTTCCAGTCGGCACCTTGGGCGACACCCTCGGCTGGTTTCCGTATGCCATCAAGTTTTGGGAAAAACACGGCTGCCGGTTGACCTGCGCCATGGCGGAACGACTCATTCCGCTGTTTCAGGATGCCTACCCGAAGGTTCGCTTTTTGACCCACGAGCAAGTCGTCCCGGAACAATTTTACGCGACCTACAGCATTGGTTTGTTCTTCGACGATGCAGAGTGTATTCATCAGCCATGCGATTTTCGGCTGGTGGGGCTGCATCGTACAGCGGGATATATCCTCGGAGTGGACCCCTCGGAAGTGCCGCCGCAGATCGCTATTGGGAATGACCGTCGGCCCATAAACGAGCCTTATGTCTGCATCGCCGTGCAGAGCTCTACTCACAGTAAACATTGGACCAACCCCAACGGCTGGCAAGACCTCATCCGCTTCCTCAAGGATGCCGGGTATCGAGTGGTCTGCATTGACCAGAAACCGGTGCACGGTACCGGCATCGTCTGGAATCACATCCCGCACGGCGCAGAGGATCAAACCGGTGATCGACCCTTGACGGAACGGGCACGGTGGATCAAACACGCCGAATTCTTTGTCGGGCTCTCAAGTGGCTTGTCCTGGCTCGCCTGGGCGGTGGGCGTACCGGTCGTGCTCATCAGCGGTTTTACCCACCCGATTAACGAATTTAATACGCCCTACCGCGTCATCAACTATCACGCGTGCAACAGCTGCTGGAACGACGTGCGGGTGCGCTTCGATCACCATGACTTTTTATGGTGTCCGCGTCACGCCAACACCCCGCGGCAATTTGAGTGTACCCGTCTCATCACGGCCGATGCCGTCAAGGATGTGATTCGACGGATACCGCAGTTCAAGGAACAGCATGAACCCGCCAGTATCGTGGCCCACACGCGAATCGGTCGAGCAAAGGAAAATTGATATGAGCCGTAACTCGATCGAGCAGATAGCGATAAGTAGGGATCTGGCCGGTTCGTGCGGACGCACCCGCCGTCAGTGGCCCCGATTGTGTGTGGCCAGTCTGACGCTGGCTGCTAGCGTCTTATTGTGCATAACCGGTGTGGATCGAGCGAGGGCAGCGGCCCATAGCGCTATCACCGTCAATCGCACTGTTCCGCAAGTGACTCCCCCATCGGGTATGACCTTCTCCTCGCCGCCGACCGAGGCGGAGTTCCTACGTACGGGATTGTTTGCAGAACCGCTCGTCCCCGTGGCGGCTACGACTGCGGCCGAAAACCGAGATCTCGCCGCCGCGCTCCTCACCTATCGCGACGCCGTCAAGGAGTCGGGCGAGAGTGACGCCGTTGAAGCCATCGTGGCCTTTCTCGACACGCATCCCGCGTCACCTTGGAAGCCGGCACTGCAGCTCAATTTGGGGATCATCTATCGCAAGACGGGGCATTTTTCAAAGGCATTGGACATTTGGCAGGCGGGTTGGAGCGATGCACAGGCGCTGAGTGATGCCCATGGCCGAGCGCTTGCCAATGCGATGGTGGCGCGGTTGTCGCAACTGGAAGCGTATTTGGGACGCAAGGAGCTGCTGGAACCCCTGCTCGGCTCGATTGACGGGCGTTCAGTGGGTGGCACCGCGGCGCAGCTCATCACCGACTCCCACACCGGCCTCTACGACATGGTCTATCACCCGGATGAGTCGTTCCGCTGCGGACCGCTGGCGCTCACACGGATTTTGAAGTACAGCAACACCGCACCCTCACCGACATCGCTGCGAGTACTGGAGCAAGCTCGCTCCACCGCGAACGGCCTGTCGCTGAGCATGTTGCAGCAGATCGCGGCGCAAGCCGGCATGGGCTATCAAATGGCCTTTCGAGCTCCGGGTGCCCCGGCGATTTTCCCTGCGGTCGCACACTGGAAGGTTGGACATTACGCGGCCTTGGTTGCGCGTGAGAACGGTCGCTTCATCGTTCAGGATACGACCTTCGGGGAAGATATTAGGGTCAGTGCAGCCACGCTCGATGAAGAGGCCAGTGGCTATTTCCTGGTGCCCGAAGGTCCTTTGCCGGAGGGCTGGAGGCTGGTGTCGACGCGCGAGGGCGATAGGATTTGGGGTCGCGGCGATACGGGTAACAACCATGATGGTGGTGGCGGCGGTGGTGGCGGCGGTGGCGGTCCTGGCGGCGGCGGCGGTGGCCCCGGCGGTGGCGGCGGTGGTGGCCCCGGCGGTGGCGGTGGCGGCGGAAGTGGCAGCAGCAGTGGCGGTGGTGGAAGTGGCAGCGGAAGCAGCAGTGGCGGTGGTGGAAGTGGCGGCAGCAGTGGTAGCGGCAGTAGCGGTGGTAGCGGAAGTGGTGGTGACGGCGGTGACAGCGACGATGGAACTGGTGGTGGAAGCAGTGGCGGTGGTGGAAGTGGCGGAGGCGGTGGCGGCAAATTCTGCGGCTGCACGACAGCGACCGTGGAGCTCGAGGTGCTGGGTCTGCAACTGAATGACACGCCGGTAGGCTATAACCCGCCGGTCGGTCCGCCAGTGAAGTTCAACCTCGTTTACTCGCACCGAGATACACAGCAACCGGCGACGTTTTCCTATATCAATTTCGGTCCGAAGTGGACCTTCAATTGGTTGAGCTACATTACAGATACGGTCAACAGTAACGCGTCAGCTCTCGTGTATTTACCGCGCGGCGGCAACGAGCCGTTTACGTTCTCGAGCACGAGCGCGACTACCGCCTATCCGGGGCCCTATACCGAGGGGACACTGGTACGCACTGTCAATGGCAGCGGCAATACCACGGGGTTCACGCTGACCTTCCCGGATGGGTCGTTCGAACAATTTGATCAGGCCTCGGGCAACCAATTCTTTATGACGGCGGTCAGTGATCGGGCTGGCAATGTGGACACGCTCACGTACGACAGCCAAATGCGTATCGTGGCGATTACCGATGCGATCGGCCAGGTCACGACTCTCACCTATGGTTTGTCGGGTAGTCCTTTAGTATTAACCATGATCACCGATCCATTCGGCCGATCGGCCAGCTTCACCTACAATGCGAATGGTCAGTTGGCGAGCATCACCGACGTCCTGGGCATCACGTCGAGTTACACCTATGGCCAGGGAACAGATCCCGATTTCATCAATACGCTCACCACTCCGTACGGCTCGACGACCTTTACCTATGGGGACTCGACAACGAACCCGAACTTAGGCAGCACGCGATTCCTGAAGACGGTCGATCCACTGGGTCGAGCCAGCTATGCCGAATACAATCAGGGTATCGATGCCGGCGACAGCAGCGGCGGTTCAATGATCAATCCAAGCCTGATTCCCACAGGGATGAGTACCTGCAATGAGTACCTGAATTACCGTAACACCTTCCTCTTCGATGCCAATGAATACTCCTTGGCAACGCAGAATGGCACACTGAACTACAATTTAGGGACGGTTATACATTGGCTGCATACCAGCGACTACACGGCCGCCTCACGCGTCAAGGAGAGCGAGAAACGTCCTTTGGAGAATCGCGTCTGGTACAACTATCCCGTACAAACCAGTTGCATCAATTTCCCGGTCAGCAGCGGCGGCGTGGTCACCAATGGCGCCAGCAATCGACCAACGGCTATTGGTCGTGTGCTCGACAGCGGCGCCACACAGCTCCGCACGTTTCAATACAACTCAACAGGCAATATTACGGTGTCCACCGACCCGGTCGGACGGCAATGGACGTATACCTACGCCCCCAATGGCATTGACCTGCTGACGACCGCCAACACGACGAACGGCACGCAACTGCTCGAAACGCGCACGTACAACTCCCAGCATCTGCCTTTGACGATCACCGGCGCGAATGGGATACCCGCCCGATATCAGTACAACGCGTTCGGGCTACCGACGAGGTACACCGATCAGCAGGGGCACGCCACGAATATGACCTACGATAGCTCGGGTCACCTCAAAAGTGTCGTGGGCGCAATAAGTACAGCGAAAACGACCTACACCTACGACAGCGTGAGCCGCGTCGCGGCCGTCACTGATCCGGCAGGATCGACTGTTCATTTTACGTATGACGCGGCTGATCGGACGACCGGTGCCACCTATCCCGATGGGACTACCACCCATTTCGGATACACCTTGCTGGATTTGACCAGCGCCACCGATCGGTTGCATCAAACAACCCACTTCCAGTATGACGCTGACCGGGAATTGATCGAAACCACCGACCCGCTCGGACATACGGTGCAGCGCGGTTACAACCTGGCTGGAGTTTTAAACTCGATAACGGACGCCAACCACCACACCACGACCTTCGTGCTCGATGCTCAGAGTCGCGTCACCGCCAAGCAGTACGCCAATGGAACCGCTACGAGCATTGCCTATGAGAACGCCCTTAGCCGGGTCGCAACCATTACCGATGCGTTGTATCAAACCACCGACTACACGTATAACTCAGACGGTACGACAGCCACGATCAGCTATGGCGCACATCTGCCCACGGCGAGCGTGTCATTTACATACGATCCGATCTATCCACGTCTCCTCAGTATGACGGATGGCATTGGTACCACGACTTACAGCTATTATCCGGTATCAGTATCGCCCGCTTTAGGCGCCAATCTCCTGCAGTCGACGACGACTCCAATCGCCGGAGCTTCCGGTAGTGACGTCCTTGCCTACTCTTACGATGCACTGAATCGGATAGTCCGCTTTACCGTAAACGGTATCGCGCAATCGACCGGCTTCGACGCACTGGGTAGGGTGACTTCATCCAGTAATCCGCTCGACACGTTTGCCTACGCGTACGCCGATGGTACGGCGCGCGTAACCGGCATCAGTTCCAACTCTGGGCCCACCGCTGCAATGACATACTACGGGCCGACGGGCGATGAGCTGCTGGAGCAGAAAAATATCGCCACTCACAGCGGTGGCACTTCGCTCGCGCAATTTGGCTATACGTACAATGCTGACGACAACGTAAAAACGTTTACTGTATCCGCTCCTAGTGCGCAGACCACCACCTATTCATACGATGCAGCGAATCGGTTGCTCTCTGGACTCATCACGGGTTCTACGCCGCAGTATGCGTATGGCTATGACCCAGCCTCCAATTTGACGTCCATTACGCCTAATGGGGCGACGCAGAATTTCTCGTTCACATCCGTAAATACCATTACTGCGGGTAGTTATGATGCCAATGGCAGCCCAACTATGCTCGGCGGCAAGGCTTACAAATGGGATGGGGCAAATCGCATCGTCAGTTTCCTGAACACTACGAACAGCACCGCCAGCAGTTTCACATACGATGGGTTGGGGCGTTTGGTCCGAGTGGTAGACACGCATGGCGGCTCGATCACTGCCGACCATTCGTATACCTGGTGTGGTTCGACGCGTTGCCTCGCCCGCGACAACACACAAACGGGTTCGCCGATCAGCACTCAATACTTCGGACAGGGCGTCATCGTGAGCGGTACTTCCTACTACTACGTCAAAGACCGGCTCGGCAGCGTCACCCAATTGGTGACTGGAACCGGCACCGTAGCCTCTCAATTTACTTACGATCCCTACGGTAATCGTACGACAGTCAGCGGCACCGCCCTTTCCGACATAGGGTACGCCGGATACTTCTATCACGCCGTGAGTGCGTTAGACTTCACGATGTATCGCGCATACGACCCATCTCACGCTCGCTGGCTCAATCGCGATCCCATCGGCGAAGCAGGTGGCATTAATCTTTATGGCTATATCGGGGGGAATCCGCTTTCGTTAACGGATCCGATGGGGTTGTGCCCCGGTGTCGACCAAGATTCGGGTACTTTAACCGTCACGGCACAACAAGCATACGATCAGTGGAAAGCGGCCACCGATACAGAATCGGCTGACCGATCAGCGGCCCAGAGTTCCGATCAAATTAATCTCGATCAGCAATTTAGTCGTTGGGCTCAAGCCAATTATTACTATTCTGTTGGACAAGGTCCGGACCCTGGCCCGTCTCCTTCAGGCGGGACATCGGCTAATCGTCTCACGATCCCGTCGCAGAACAATTCAGCTACGCCAATAACAATTGATCCTGGCCCAGTGCCAACACTGTAGCCCACTAATAGCAATTGGAGAGCTTTATGTGGAATATTCGACGAACGTCTCGAATGGTTGTTTATGGATCTGTGGTCCTGCTTATGTTGTCGTCGCTAGTCCATGCAGACCAACGCCAGGTTACCCAACAGATCGCCGGAGAGCCCACACGTGGGGTATTGAGGAACGCAATCGAGTTACCTGCGCCGCAAATGGCGCAATGTGGGTCAGCGCAGATTGCTGACCGTTTACGGCAGGACTGTGCGAACGTCAGCCATGTGTTCGCGTTAATGTCTGCGGAGCCAAGAGATAAGGCGTGGGCAGGCCCGACTGAATCATATTTGCAAAGCTGGATCGAAGGGCTCGGGTCGCGGGGGTTTACCGCAAGAAATATCGAATGCCGACTTTCTTGGTGTGTGGTCGAGGCCGAATCGACGCAAGGCGGTTCCCTGATACTAAACTTGATAGAAGCTCGAAACCGAAAGCTCTTTCAAAGCGCTACTCTATTTGCGCCGGATAGCAGCACTTCGGACTCAAGTATCATGGACATCCTCGTAGTGTTTAAGCGTTATTGTAAATCCACGCGGGAGCTCTTGGACAATGACGGGAAAATCGTCCTAGACTTCGATTCTCAGGGAAAAACCTGCTAAGACATCGATGCATTGGAGCGTTGACATTGCGACGATACCATCAGTCGCCATCATGACTTTTTATGGTGTCCGCGTCACGCCAACACCCCGCGGCAATTTGAGTGTACCCGTCTCATCACGGCCGATGCCGTCAAGGATGTGATTCGACGG
>Ga0209611_10010778_pt1 | contig 13368 bp, 9 predicted proteins | sample S1TSphgellanicum_3_FD_187693 | JGI IMG/M metagenome (GOLD analysis project Ga0209611, IMG submission 187693) | Host-associated microbial communities from peat moss isolated from Minnesota, USA - S1T2_Fc - Sphagnum magellanicum MG (SPAdes) (version 2) | ecosystem: Host-associated > Plants > Peat... | reverse complement strand
AAACATCAATCAAATCAAAGCTTGAAATCGTTGCAAAAAGCTTGACATTTGTCTCTACAACAACCAGAAACAAATCAATCCAATCAAAGCTTGAAATTTTGTACCATCTCGCAAGAATCGAACTCCGTTCACTTAGTGGTTTGTATGGCAGTGAACAGAGAATTTCTGGAGAACGTAGTGTGAGTAGGGGTTGCAAATCCTGGCAAAGCATGTGGATTCGATCGAGTATTTCATTTGCTAAACATTTCTTCTGCAAAGCAATTCGAGGGTCGGACAGAAATATATGGCATCATGGAGATTTTTTTTGCTCGAAGTTTCTTCTGTTGATTAGATCGAGCATTTGGCAGAAATATTGTTTGGCGCCAAATGAAATTTCGTTTCCTCGAAATTTCTTCTATGGATGAGTTCAAGGCTCTGACGCAAGAATCGCCGTAATTGAGTCGATTTCGCCTGACATGAAGCAGGTGATGCGTCATCGTTGTTCATGTTCCCACACGGTTTCTCGCCATTGCCTTCTGTGTATGACTGCAAAGGAAATCGATTTCTGGAACAGAATCGTGGCTGAAAAGCACTGGACTGTCAAAAAATTTTGCTTCAATCCTCCGTTGTTTCTGTCTGTGTTTCCGATTTTGCTATAGTTTTCTGAATTTCAAATCTTCCTGAAGGAAGCTTCTTGAGAAGGTTTCCGCACCAAGAAAACATGCTGAGTGGAGGTATAAGAGTTTTTATTCTTGTTCCTGCTGTCAAGGAGGAAGTTTGATTTATTGTACCCACCACTGCAGTCATGTCACTCCTAGTTGCTGCAGAAGTGGGAGGAGATATGGGTGTGTTCATGGTCTCAACTCTGAGACCATCATTAGTGTTGTTGCTAATCTTAGCCAGTGCCATATGCAGACATTGGTTTTTTTGGTTCTCTGCAATTCTTGTGCTCCTCACTACTGCTCCAAGTAGCAAACACTTGGAGATACTGGCAAAGTTTCTGCAGACTGGAGTGTGCAGAGGGCTCTATGACTTAGAGTGCCATAGGACACATAGGAGATCCTGTTGACTGATCAACAGATGGCTTCTGCAGTTGTAAATTTTTGGATTAAGGCCTCCATGGTGTTGTTGTAGGATTGACTCACTTAAGAGTCTATGGCCACTCTTATTGTAGGAGGACTTCTTCTATCAGTTGTATTAGACTTTGCAAATCATGTTGTGAAGTTAATTTGATAGAGCAGAGTCTGTAGAGTCTGGAAAGTGGTTAGGAACAAAGAAGGCAGACCACTGGGAATTTACAATGTCAATTTGCCAAGCCTTGAGATTCTGGAGATCCTCCTGAATAATTCATGTCCAGTCATCTTTTATTGTTATGTTGAGGCTGCTGTGATCTATGCCTTCCAATGTGATTTCTACAGAATTGAAACTCATGATTGGTAATTGTTCTGTAGCTAGGAAAAATTGCAGAAGGAAAAGTAGCAGCAAGACCCATTACAGAAAAATTGCAGAGGAGGAAGAAGCAGCAAGACCCATCAAGGCATGGCAGAAGAATATTGTAGAAAAGAGTAGTTGCTTTTCCCAACTGCCGCCGGTTCTGCAACAGAACGTCTTATGCAGTAGAACGTCACGTCACAGACAGACATAGTGAATTAATATATAAGATGGAATGGATAGGGGTGTGAGAAATATAATGACTATTATGTGTAATTATAATTTTATGGTGATGTCTCAATCTTCCATCATTAGGTACATTTTCTTTGAAATTTTTTTAAGGGTACATTTTTTGATTGATTTTAAAGCAATAATAGAGTAATTTGGATTTGTTAAGCTAATATCAAAATTGAAAATTGACTATCATCATTTATTAATTTGCAATGAACTACAAACATACTTCCATTAAACTATTGTAATCACAAATGGGCAAACCCATCTCTTGGTGGTACCATTAATAATCACTTCACCAAAATTCAAGGAACATTGGACCCAATTTAATTTGATTAAAAAAGTTAATTTAAAAAAATTATGACCTCTTATCATTAAGTGTCAAATTACACCATTTTAAATAGAATAAAATTTGATTTATCCACTATAGTCACTAAGGTATGGCCCAAATTCTTAATTGAAACAAAAAATGAGAATTACTACAAATTTGTAAACATAAATGCAATGGCCCCTTAAGACCTCCTAGTCTTAACCTTTGAAAATTGTTCAAACAATTATGGTTGCTTCAATTCATTATCCATTAAACAAATTTAAAAAGTTTATTTGAGGCCTTCTTTAAAATGAAAAAAATGAAAAAACATGTTCCTTTTGCATTCCTAAACAAAGGAACCCCAAGTGTTATTTTTTTTTTAAAAATTCCTTGACCACTTATTTGGAATGTCAATTTTATTATTTTATAAATCCAATTGAAATTTCAAATTCTACATGACTTGGGTAATTTTTTGATATAAAATTTAAAAATAAAAAGTTTTTTTTTCAGTTAATGTTATGTTGTTTTAAAATTGAGGGGGTTCCAAAATTGCAGTGTGACATTCATAATTGTATCACCCAAGGATGGGTTTGCCCAAATCTATTTCAAGGATAGCTTTCCATTAATTTTTTTAGCTAGTTGTGTTGACAATTGCTTCACAACTCTAGCTGTTAATTATCAACCAAATACAAGAGTTTTAAATGTTGTGAATTAAACTGTGAATTGTACATTGATATTTGTCATTTTTTTATGGGAAAAAAATGTGTTTTTCAACTTTATCTAGAAAGTTCCCTACATATGAAGTGTTCCCAAACTTCTTAACATCCCCTACCTATAGATTTTCAACCTAATTATAACTATTCAATGGAAAGTGCTTCTCCATTTAACAAGGAATAAACCCCCATTTCAATGGTCTTCTGTTCATAACATATTGTGTGTAATTGTGATACAATAGTTGAATTAAAAGAGATTGAAAGTGATGAGCATGTATACGATTATGGGGTTTTGATTTTGGACAGACTTTATATATACTAGGAAGCAATCCAGCTATTCATGTTTTCTCCTAATATTTTTGATACCTATACCAAGTGATCCTTCCGAAGGATCATACTTGTCCAACATTGATTGGAACAACCTTCGTCCACATTCAGTATGTAATAAAAAACATAAAAGATGTGGATAAATGGGTTATAAACATATGCCCTAGGCAAAAGAGGTGAAAATGTTTGAATGAGTTTTGTTCATACATTTTGGCAGGGCATGACATTGGTAATTAATAATTTCATCTTACACAAGAAATAAGAGATATTTTCAAGCATTCAAGTGATCTTGGATTTCAAAATATAGATGATGAATGCTTTCATTGTGAAATAAAAGTTGGAATAATTAAGTTTACATTTTTTATGTTACATAACTTGTTGCTTAACTATGGCCATGTGTATTGCATTTAATCATCTTGGTGCACTAGAAATGGTTGTGGCAATGTTGCTTATTGTTTTAATTTACTTGGCATTTTTGTGTTTGTTACCTAGCATCAAGACATGTGACTTTGCAAAATATCTCTTGTTGCTTTGGTTCATGGCCATAATCTTAAAAGTCTTGTAGGCTCGATTGGCCAAATTGATGGGTTTAATTGAATGTTGTGTAGTTCTTTCTTTTTGGAAGAATCTTCAATCCCAATTTTGACACTTTGAAAGTTTTGGTAAATTTTTTTGGTGTGCATTTGAGCCTAGTTCTTCAAATTTTTAAACCTACAAATTTTAATTTTGATAAAAATTTCAAATTCAATAACCTTTGGGCTCAATTTTAAAACATGGTTTAGTTTCATGCACACATTACATTCTCACTAAGGCTAAATTTTTATAAATACAAAGTTTTACAAGTTAAAATTGAAAATTGTAAATTAGGTATCAAGTTTTACAACTTTAAAACTAAAATTTGTGAAGGAACTAAATTTTACAACATGAAACCAATCACCTACCTACAAAGTTCTTACTTTAAGAACTTGAACTTGTTTTTAGGAGTTTATTTTCAAGATTTGGGTTCCAACTTTAGTTCTAGTTAAAGGCTAGGTCCAAAATTTGATAGTTGTGTTGGTTCTGCCAAAAAAGTGTTGGGTCAAGTGTAGGTACCAAGAACCTAAACTTTAACCCTCAAATTTAACACTCCAAATAAAAGAACCTAGGAACACTAACTTGATTCCCACCTTAGTTTTATGAGACTTTTTTAATATATATTAATATTTTAATTATTTAAGAAATTGATTTATTCAAGTTTTTTTTGTTATAGATATATTTTAAATCAAAAAGGTTTGACAATTGGATCATTTAATTGATTGTAGCAAAATGAAGGTTCTATAAACTTGGAGATTGATTAAATATTTGTCATATGGACTTGATATGTCATTAGTTTACTTGGTAGTCAAGTCATGACACACACACAATCAGTTGATATGGTGATGATGTGTAAAGTTCACACAAAATATTTTCAAAGTTGCAAAGCATTAATTTTGGGAGTTGGATGATTAACCTTAGAAAAAGAATTTGCAACATTTGGTACCCACAATTGGTCAATGCCAACTTATTGTGTTTTCTATTTAATTACATTCCTGCAAGTAGGCCTTTGATTTTATGATAATAATACACAAAGTTGTTTAGATGCTTTTCTCCATGGTTTGAATTTTTTTCTTAAAAGAAACCAAAATTAGGGGTATTTATGTGTAGAAAGATATGCAAAACATGTTCACCAAACTTGGGACCCTTTCCAATTGGTCAAATGTTATCATTTAAATAAAGTGAAAATTAATCAAATAAATTGAAAACTGTAAAGAGCTCCAAACATAATTGAATGATATACCATATTGCTATATCTAAAGGTTGAAGGAAAATGGCATTGTTTTATATATATGAAAAGTTTCAAAACCTTGAAAACATGTATAGTGTGTGAGGATTGAATTCACCTGCAATTTTTGGCATTGGGCTTGAATTGGTCTTCAAACATAAATATGAACTTTGTTTATTTAAACATTTATAAACTTATGGCTATGTGTAAGGTAAAGTAAATTAAAATATGGCGAATGGGTCAACCATCACATTCTTCAACCTTTATCTTTAGAAATGAATGTCTTTATTTTCTTATTTCCTTGTCTCTGCTTAATATGACCAATTTCATTTCATGTGAATTCAAAATTTTGAAAGTGATAGAATGGAATCAAGTGTGAGATTGTAAATTAGAGATTGAGAAATGTTCCAAGGTGTTATTAGAGGGCAAATAGTTTTTAACCAACTAAGAATTGGATGTGTAAACCAAAAGCAAGAACAATTTAAACTTTTGTTGGCCTTTTGAGGTCTTGTTGTTAGTCCATAATCTAAAGTGATCCTCATTGAAAAGGTTTATTTTCAAATTAACTCTTAAGTTAACAAAAATAAAATCTTAGTAACCTAATGGTTGTCTCTATTTGCAAGGTACACAAAGAATGATTAGTTAGTTACCTTGCCTCTTCAGGAGATGTGTGGTAGCATGTAAGGGAAAATAATGGTCAACTAGGCTATACAACCCTTTGTTTCTAAAACATTTTATATATAATAAGAGAAAGGACAAGTGATAATTGGATGGCAATTGTGAGTGAGGGTGTAAAGCACACACTAGGAAGTTTAGTGGCTCTAGGAATGATGCTAAAGGCTCTAAGTTTTGGACTAGTCTTGGCGGGATTTGGGGTTTTTTAGAGGAAATGTTGGGTTTAGGTTTCTTTTCCTTTTTATAAAACAAATGACCCACCAATTCCAAGAAATATTTGGAAAAACTAAAACTCATTAGTTCTTTAGCTGAGTCCAATTTTTGAAACCATTAGTTCCTTGGGTTGGAAGTTCTAAGCTTGATGAGGTCCAGTGCTTTTGATTTCAAGGCAGCGCTAGGTTCAAATATTTAGATGGCTGGTACAAGCATTTTTGGGAAGTTTTTTCAAAGTCTTGATTATTTTCAAAGAAAACACATTGCTTTCACCCTTTATGGTCTCATTGTCCTCCGAATTAGTAAAATGAGTAGGTCTTTAATTTTCATGCTGAAACACACATGGAGTGTGAAGTTAGAAAAAAAAATCACAAGGAGGGAATGAGCAGCGAAGGGAAAATAAAACAAAGTCATGGGGGAGGAGTCTTCATAGTAAAACCTACTCAAAGAGTGGAAGTGATTAAAAAAACACAAAGTCATAGGGAGTGAGTGGAAAGTGAGGGGGAAAAAGAACAATTTATCAAAGGGAGGGTGGCAGAAGTGGAGGAAAAAAATCACATGGAGGGAATGGGAGGTGAGAAAAAGAACAATGTCACAAGGAACAAGTACAAAGTGAGAAACTTGTTTTTTTTTTAAAGCAATGGGAGCATGGAGCCAAGTCCCTAAATCCTAGCCCCAAATCCTTATACTAAGGACTCTACGTCATACCTACACCTAAGATTTGGCCTTGAGCAAACATACCTAAGGCCCAATGGGCTGGGTCTTCTGATGGATCCAACTTACCTTGGGAAAACCCAAGTTGGGCCCAAGGTCATGTTTTTTCACACCTAGATCTACTAGCTTGGGTCTTGTGGCAAGTCTCCCCCCACCAAGACCCATCGGCCTAAGTACACAAACCCTAACCTGGACCCAGCCTCAAAAGCGGGTTGAAAACCCAGCCCTGACCAACATTGGTATGGGCTAGTGTTGACAGGTTATTGAATTTTTTCATAATTATTGGGTAGGTTATTTAATTTTTTTGAGGTGTTGATTAGGTTATAAATATCAAATGAAAAAAAAGTTGGGTGTTGGTCAGTTTATCAATAATTTTTGGTTAAGTACTATCAATTATGCATAACAGTAGGTTATTTAATATTTAGTTGTTAATTGCTAGTTATCATGCTAGTTATCAGCCAGTTATAGGGTCTCTAGGAAAAAAATAAAAAATAAAGTTATTCTGTTTTTGTTTTCTTTCATAAAAGTGCTAAGTGTTTTAGGATGGATAAGCTACCTAGGTGATAACTAGGTCATCTTGGTAGGTTATTACATTTTGAAAATTCAATACCAAACAATTAGGTTATTATCAGGTTATCAAAAATCAATAATTGACTGATAATAGCTGGCTTGAGAACCAACATGAGAACTGTGTTAAAACTCAATAACCGGCCAACACTGGTTTGGACTAGTGGTGGGCAATATCAACTTTTGAACATACTAGCTACATACTAGCTGGCAATGGAATTGAAACTCTAAAAAAACTCATACCATCATCTTAGTGCAATTGAATCTTTTTGGGAAAAAAAATCATACCATCATGTTACTAGTATTGGATTTTAAAACTTTTTCCTATTACCTACAGGATCTCTTTTAAAACAATTATACCAGTCTGCTCTTGGTGTAAGGGTACAAAGCTAATTTTTAATTAGTATGTGAAGGTGTATACATGGTATTGAGACTGATATAACCTTGGTATCAAATTTGTACTATGTCAAGTCCCTCCCAGCTAGGTACTTGTACCAGTCCGATGTTACCTTGCGTCCCTGCCAAACAAGTAGGGATGTGAACTAGCCTAGCATTGCCTCATGTCATACGAGTCCAGTCGATTCTTTGATACCAGGACGAGCACCAGTCTATGTACCAGAGTTCCAACCTGGTACATGCCCAAGGAGGCAAGAGAAAGTGGCACTGGGCAAGCGAGAAGAGGTGAAAACAGTGGGTGAAGGGCCACAGTGAACCAGTACCCACCAATGCACCATCCACTGGATGTCCATTATGACTCAGTCATGGATGAACCTCAACTGAGTTAATATTTGGTTTCATCTTAGTTCTGTAGAAAATAGGTCTTATATATAGGCAGATAAGTAGGAAAATACGCAACTTCTAGGTAAGTACATGGTTAATAGTATATACATAACTAAGGGCTGTTTTTACTACCTACCTACTAACAACCTGCTTGTGGGTTGTTAGTATGTAGGTTAAAAAAAAAAGGTAACTGAGCTAACCACCATGGTGAACTCGAACCCAACAGAAAACTGTTTCCTGACCACTTACTATTCATCCTTCATGGTGCGCTGGTGGGTGCTGTAGGTGAACCACGTTTTCAATCCATTAAGTTCAATACCAGATGAACATGATTGTTGGTTGGAATCCTTAAAGAAATAATGGGACATCTTCAGGTGGATTCCAAGTTCCAAGGGTAGATGGAAACAATTCTAATAATGATCTTGGCTGTCCTGTTCTGGTGATCAGTTTATGAATGTTGAGTGCATAGAGTTTTGGTAGCCATTGAAAACTTATTCCAACTTCTTTGTGAAGGATTTGATGGACGTGCAACAAATCGTCTGCTTCCTTCAACATGACTCTGTTTCAGACAGCACCAACAACTTCTCTTAAGTGTAGCATAATGGCCAAGGAGCTAGGCAAATAAGCAGCCCTCATGAATGCCTCATTCTTTAAGTGTTACCCAGCAAAAAAACCCAACAGATTTTTATTTTAAAAAATCTCATGATACAAAGTGGGGTTATGGGCGAAAAAAGAACCAAACCCAAGGCAAGCATTTCAGTTTTTCTGGAAGGCCCACATGATCTTCAAATTGCCTGCCTCTTGTGGGTGAAAGATTGTGCTCTGGAAGGTTACCTCCAAATACACTAGAAATTTTTTTGTAGGTTTTTTCATGATTGAGAGTCAGGTATTGGTGTCTTAGATATCCTAGTAAATCCCTATGTAAGAATAAAAATTCTGACCCACCTACAGGGCTGCCTTGAAGGTAGAGCATCTCCCTCTCACCTGCATAGCTATACATTCAATCTTGTCTCTTCACATTTATTTAGAGGTTGTGTGACAAAAAAGAAGGCAGATAGGAACCTCAAGAAACTTATGCACTAGTTTGTAAACAGCAGCCAGATTCCTACTTCAGTACCAAAGATTCTATCCTTATACCTCTTCACTCCATTACAATTATTGAAGTACATCCATACTGTTTCACTAGGTGTCCCATACTTCAACCAAACTAACTTCTACATAGAAATATTTTTGTAGAGATTATTGGATCAGCACTCTCCAGATTCTCTCATTACGCCATTGTGGTCTTACACAGATCCAGTTGTCACAACCCAAACCCAGAGAATTTTTCTCACAACTTACCCAGAAATGTAACAGAGAAAAGATGGCATCCCAAACTACACCAATTCCCTGGAGTTCCCAAAATTAGGGTCTCAGGTTTCTGGTAAACTGCCCAACCGAAATTCTGCAGAAGCTTTACCCAAACCGAATATTAACTCAGTTGAGATTTATCCACAACTGAGTAATAACATCCGGTAGATGGTGTGCTGGTGGGTGCTGGGTCACTGTGGCCAAATTGTTGCACTTGTACTTTAGTGTCAATGGATATTCACATTGGACTTCTTAGGGTTGTTCAAATGGTTGTTGTGAATCATGACAATTTCATGATTTTATTGTGTAGCTCATTTTCTCCAGTTTGAAATATCCTTGACTGTTTCTCAATTGCTTTCCTTTATTTCTTGGACTAATGATAGAAGTCCTAAGTTTTTTCTAATTTCACAACAAAGTAAGCCAAAAGGAATGGATATAAAACATTCAATTAGCCATGGAATAGATTTACAATTCAGAAACCTAGCGGTATTGGACCAGTTCTAGTCAAGTAAAACTAGTTGAAACCCTATTGAATGGCTAGAGAAATCTATGATAAATAATGCATGGGTTATGAATCATTGATTTGTAGGTACCTTGTCTATAGGTAACTGAAACTATAGGTAATAAAAAATTGAGATAGATCCCATGCCAAACCCAAAAGGGTTGTTTATAGATATTTAATACTTGTGTGGGATTAGTTATGGCTCAACAATGTGGATACTATTAAGGTCATGGGTCAACGCACATTTTTCCACCTTGGTGTGTCCACCAATAGGGGTAGACTGGCCCATCATTGATCACCTACCTATGACCAAACATTTATTTATATTTTCATCATATGTGCTTCATTTTGAGTGATTTAAAATGTCATGGGAGCCCTGCTTCAAGCTCTAGAAATCATCTTTGAACTGCAAAGGAAAAGGAGTAATAAAAAACTAACCAAAAAAAATAAAAAATTCCAACTTACAAAACTTTTCTTTTTTCTTTTTTCTTCTCTTTGGACCCCTCTTACTTTCAAACCTCATAACATTCTTATTTCTTATTCATTTTGAACAATTTAAAGTGTTATAGGAGCGCCACCTAAAGTTTTACGAATCATCTTAGACCTCTAATAACAATAGAGCAACATACAAGGAATTTTTGGGTGTTCCAAAACTGACCTTTATAGTGTTTGATGGTTTGTTTTTTTGAATTCTTCACCCCTTTTATCTTGGGAGGCCATAACTTTCTCATTTCTAATATGTTTTCAACAATTGTTAGTGTGTCAAATGCACCAAGGGGAGGTGTTCAAGTTTTTTTTTTAACATTAAAAACATTGGAGCTATCCCCTTGGATCTAGCCTACCCTAAGTCTTTAAGTGTTTGGTCATCAACTGATCTACCCTATCATACTTTCTTGTTCATTATGAAAAATAAAATAGAGAGGGTACAAATTTGGAAAACTTAAAATCAGATGAGGTTTAATCTATTTTTTTGTGAATATATGGTTGAGGATATACAAATTGTGTAAGTGTATAAATCTTATTCTAATTCTTGTTAACATATGACATTAAACATGTAAGAGCATTTTCATCATTTACCCACTTTGCAACATTGTAGCCTAAATCCATTGGTTAATTTGATGTGAAAAGTTGTTGGATTGTAATCCCGTTTTGATTCACATCCCATCACATAACTTTCAATCACCACTCTTGGTCACCATTGTTGTTTCTCTCACACCTTTTGCACTCAATCATATTGCACCTTTCCACACTTTTGATCATTTTCTTGTTTTTTCATTTCGATCATGTCACACAATGCAAGTTTTTGAAAGTTTAGCACAATCATCATCATCATTTTATTTTATTTTTGTGAAGTTGTACATGTTCATTTGCTTATTGTTTATGAAGTTACAATTGTTTGTTTGTTTGTTCATTGTTTGTGGAATTATAAATGTGTGGAATGATGAAACATTGGTGGGGTGAGGTTCAAGTTTGACTACAAGTTGAATTGAAAGAGGATGACTATGAAAATGATTTTAAAAATTGAATGTTATTGTTACAATCTAAGGTCAAGCTTGATGCACACATCTACCATGGGGTTCAACCAAGGTGTACAGTAAATATTGAAAGGGACAAGGTCCAATAATCTTGTTGAGACTTAATTTAAATCTAAAAGATTGTTTTGATTAATAGACCATTCATATGGAACACAAGTTAACATTTGAACAATGTATAAAAGGAAAAGATCAAATATAAGATATGAAAGGTACAAATGTTGTTGTATTAATCACGTTGAATAAAAACATGAGCTTTCATTCATTTATATTTTGCATTTATTTTCACACATTTAAAAGTATTTTTCATGCTTGTAGTTAGTTGATTATCTTTAAGCAATAAATCAAAAACATCATTATGATGTTGTTTAGTTGTTTTTATTGGAGATGTAAAGACCATGTAGTTGACAACAGTCAACCTCATTTCAAGCTTTTGTAAGTTTTGTAAGCTTGAAGTATTTATGAGCTTCTTCAAAGGTCAATTATCTAGCAAGAATTGTGAACAAAATTATCATTCTTTGGTTTTCAAAAAAAAATAAAAAAATCAACATGGTAGTAGCCATGTTCACTTTGTTAAACTTTGAACACAAAAGGCACTTTCTTTCATTTTGCCAATTTGATCTAATTTTTTTGTTGATCAAGTTGTTGGATTAGTGGGCAAACTTATCGAGAAACTTTAACTTAAGTATTTCCATTTATTTTGTGTTAGTTGTCTCCATTGATGGTGTGGAATGTTAGCATTTTGCTAAAGTAGGTTTGTGCATGTTATTCAACATTTCACCTTAATGATGAACTTTGTGCAACATCAATTAGCAATGCAAAAAGAAAAGAAATTAATGTTGTGGGTGCTTGAATTTGTGAAGATTTTGAAGAACTTTTTGTATTGTGTTTTCAACTAATGTTTCAAATTCTTACAAAACTTCAACAATGTTATGATTACCAATGAATTTAATAAAATCATGTTTGATAATGCCCCATTTATTATAACGACCTTGTAGGTCTTTTAGTTAATCCAACTAAATGATTTTGACTATAGTGCTTAGTGATTTGTTCCCAAAATGCATTATTTTTCTAACCATTCCCAATGTTTAGATCTTGTGAAACATATAAGAAAAAGCAAAAAGAATTTACATCTTTGTTAAGAATAAAAAATTATTTTTCTTTGCTCTTATTAATGTATTGGACTCCATTTTTACAATGATTAATGATGTCATTCAATGCCTTTGCAAAGTTCCATGTGGTGTTTGATTTTGAAATGTAAGCACAATAAAGTGTACATATTTGTTACTTTTTCAATGTTGGATGAAAATAAATATAAAATAACAATAAAAACCATCAAAAAACTATTGTACATTGAATTTTTTAATTAAATGATTAAAAAATTATATATAAACTATTGTGCATTAATTCTCAGCTTTTAAACTATTTCAATTAGTTTTTTTTTAGTTTTTTGAAATACAAGTTTGAAATTTATTTTTTGCAATTAAAGAATTGTGTAAAATATGGAATAAGTGCACTAGTAGAAATCAGCCAAAATGTAACCAGTCAATTTATGACTACATGCGACTTATAGTCGTTGGCGACTAGATTTGAGAATATTTGCAACTACAAGAACAACATTCAACTATTTTGGTCATTTTCACAACTATGATGCAACTATTAGAAAATTTCATCCTATTGGTTACATCAATTTTACATTTATTTTCATCCATTAATAGGTTGATATGTCCCATTAGTCACAATAGTCACCAAATTAGTTGCATCCTAAAGGTATTTTACAATGACATACGGGTATATTTTAATGTATGTACTAAAATTATATATATATATATGCATACATATGTATATTGTTCATATAATGAATCGCAAAATTAATATTTGAACTTTGATTTTTTTTATTCAAATATGAATATTGATATTTCAATTATGAAAAAATGTTATTTTAACTTTTTAAAAATTTTATTAAAATTTGAAACTTGATATTTGAATCTGAAAATTGTTATTTCAATTGTTTAAAACATTATTTGAATTTGAAAATTTTGATTGAATATGATATTTTCAATTCAAAAAGACTGATTTGATCTAAAAATTGATTTTGAATTCTAAATTAATATTTTCAAATCCAAAAATTAGTATTTCAATTCAGAAAATTATAATTGATCATAAAAATGGATTAATTTGAATATTCCATTTAATTTTGAATATTTTTATGTGAATATGAAATTTATATTTCAGCTATGAAA
>Ga0209611_10010776_pt1 | contig 13369 bp, 9 predicted proteins | sample S1TSphgellanicum_3_FD_187693 | JGI IMG/M metagenome (GOLD analysis project Ga0209611, IMG submission 187693) | Host-associated microbial communities from peat moss isolated from Minnesota, USA - S1T2_Fc - Sphagnum magellanicum MG (SPAdes) (version 2) | ecosystem: Host-associated > Plants > Peat... | reverse complement strand
GGGGGGGGGGGGGGGGTTTCTTTTTTCTCTTTGGTGTGGGGGGAAGGCAGAGTGGGAGGGTGCTTCAATTAACAACCTACCCTCCCTACCTATTGTATCGACCTAATTACTTGCTTGCATATGCTACCTACCTACCTATCTAATTAGGTGACTTACACACCTATCTAGTGTACCTATTTACCTACATGCTTACCTAAGCTACTTACTCACCCACCTAAATTACCAACTTATCTACCCACCAAGGCTACTTGATTATTTAGGTACCTACCTATCTGGGACATTACCCACCCAACCTAGTTACAAATTAAAGCTACCAAACTAATTAGGATACCTACATATCTATCTACCTTCCTACCTATACTACTGACTACTTACTTTGGTTATGAACCTACCTACCTAGGTTGGTAACCAAGGTAAGTGCTAAGTTGCATAGGTAGGAAGGTAGGTAGATATACACATTGTATCCCTTGTAGGTAGGTAGCATTAATGAGTAGGTAAGTTTGTAATCAAGGTAGGTGGGTGGGTAGTCTAGGTGGGTAAGTAACTTAAGTAGACATATAGGTATTTAGATAGGTATGCTAAGTAAGTGGGTTAATAGACTAAGTAGGGACCCTAGGTGGGTAGGTAGATGAAGTAGCCTATGCAAGAAAGTAGGTCAGTCAATACATTAAGTAGGAAAGTAGGTTGCTAATTGAAGCCCCACCCCCTCTGACCCCACCTTCCCCCCCTCTTCCCAGAAGAGAAAAGAATCAAGAAAAAAAAAAACATAAAAAAGAACACAGCAACAACCAAGGAATAAATAACCAATAAAAATTTAACTTTGGGCAGTTTAGAGAGCATTTTGGGCAGCCATCAAAATGTGGTCAACTTGGAAAGTTAGCAATGTAGTTAGCAATGGAGTTGAGACTGTGCCAATTTAGTTGGCAATTTGGCAATGTGAACTTGACTTTGGGGAGTGGATAATTTGGCAATGTGAACTTGGCTTTTTTGCCAAAGCCAATAAAATAGCAATTCAGCAATGTGGACTTGGCAACCAGGAAATGTCCACTTGGCAAAATAGTAAATGAGAAGAGTCAACTCATTCAGTTGGCAATGGGCAATTTCATCATATAAGGAGACTCTCTAGAAATTCAGGGGTTTTCTTTTTTTGTCAATTTTGTGATCATCCACAAATTGGACTTAGCCAAATTTGGCTACAGTTCAAAAAAGAGAGCAAAAGTAGAATTGTTTTTCAAAACCTTTGTTACATACTTTGGACTTGCAAAATCTGAACCTAAATGATCTCAATATGGCAAATTCAACTCTTTTTTCCCTCAAAATATGGCGACAATATGGGCCAATTTCTCCAAAAGAGTCGCCCTCTGCTCGTCCCCACCCCCTCCCCCTCCCCCTCCCCCAAAAAGCCTTTCCATCAGCAAAGCAGGAAGTCGCTGGGACAATGAGACAGCCAAAAGTGTGTTGAATTATTGGAGTTGGGTGGTGAAAGGATCCAAGCTTATTCAACTCCAGCTGGGAGGCAATGGTAAGAATAGGAAGAACGGTTGGGATTTTAGCCCAGTCAACTCCAGACAGGGAGGCGGAGTCGTAGGACAGAAAAAAAACGGAACTTGGAGATTCAAGAATCAAGCCCATTCAACTCCACAGATTCCAGATTCAAGCCCATTCAACTACGGAGATTCAAGAATCAAGCCCATTCAACTCCAGCTTTTAGGCACAGTTGTAGGGTACGGGAAGGACTTTGGAGGCAGCAAAGATTTAGAAAGAAACGTGAGTCTCACTCACTCTTGCATTTTCACATCTGTCTGCTCATTATTGCACAAACTTCCAATTTTAGAAGTCTCTAAAAGTAGAAAGCATGGAAAAATAATGGGGCCAAAGATTTCGCATGCCCTCTCAAACAAATTTGGGATTTTACTTACAACCCACCCACAAAGTGTTGATTGGGTGGTTGTCAACAGTGAATTTGACACAACCCATTTGCTCATACTGACTCAATTCCCAATAGCATCAACCAAGGTGCCAGAAAGTCTAGAGTAGTTAAGCTACCCCCAAGCAGTTTCCACTAGGTAGTGAAAAAACTATCTGATTGTGCAGGCTATAAGACATGCCCATCATCACCTCTTCTCTGGTGCCACAGAATAGGGCCTTATTGGAAGCAATTTCCACTTTAGAAAAAAGATAGTGAGAAAATATCCAGTCATGTAGAAATCTTATTATATTTTCTGAGTGTTCATTGTCCAACCTCCCTTCATGTGCACTGCATGAGTAATCTGGTGTATCCAGATCTTTCTATTGCTTCTTTGCTTGGTCAGTTTGTGCTGAGCACTCCTAACTATGAAACTCATCAACATAACTCAGAAGAAACATATTGTGGTTCTTGTTTCCTTACTTGAATTTCCAATTCAACAATGATCTTACACTGCATGCACATCCAAAAAAAACTTGAAATAGCTGCAACTTCAACTGCAATTTTTTTTTTCAATCTATGCTTTTGATGTGATGTCAAAAGCACAAAACCAATAAATTTCTTCAAAACAAAGAAGTCTGCTCCTGACTTCTGACTGCCTGTTACATATTGCTGCATCACTGCAGGAGAGTATGAGTACTCACACAACTGCCCCCAGATCTAAACTGCTGCTACATGTATTGTACAAAGCCCGAGTATATTTGTCCATACTTGCAAATCATGACTAGAACTATCAAGTTTTTCTTTACTACAACATATATTGCTACAAAATAAGGTTTCTGCAGGACTTGTTCTCTCTAACTGGGGACTGCTCCAAATGTTCCTGCCACACACAATTGCTGCATCTCTTCAATCAAAAAAGCTCATACATCCAGGTTCAAGTGTGCAAATAACTATGTGCTCTGCAACAAGCTACAGTTTTACATTGCCAATTTCTTCCAACAATCAAAGACTAATAACAACAAGATGCATGCCACACAAACACTCTAAACATCAAATAAAATTAATTCCTTCCAACATTCCTGACAGAAGGCAACCTAAGACTGAAATGTGATCTGACATAGAAGCAACCTTAGACTGAAATGTGTTATGATTGCACCCATAAGAATAATCGCGGAGCCCTGCTCTCCATGTTGTAAAGCCCACCTTGATACATGACAACTGGCCTAAAACCCTTTGGGTTTATTCCTTGCCTCTAAGCAGTGCATACATTCTAGTGCACAGAAAGCTCTCTAGATGGTCAAATTGCCAAACCCTAAAAAGGAATGTTTAAAAAATCAATTGTGTGAATGCACGACAAGGAATCTCAATACCAACTGTCTGCGACTCATGACTAGCAAAAAGCCAGGAAAAGAAACTCCACAAAACACAGAGATCCTAGACTAGAAAGATTACTGATGGAGGTGGAGAAGAATCGATCAGTGGTAAGCGAATTTTGTTGTTCCATTCTGTCAAGAGTCCAACGACAGCGTTGCGCGATAGCCCTAATCTCATGAGAACTGCAAAAACCTAATCGGATCCCCAGTCAATCTGCATGTGGGCCACATCAAAAAGCACACGCGAAGAAGAGGAGCGACTTCACCGCGACCCCGACCCATTTGCCGGATGCAACACAATAGAAGCCTAAACCAGAAAGAACACACCAGCAGTCTTTGGAGAGCGTGTGCGCACAACTTGATGATGCCAACTCCGGCAAGAACCCGCTTGCGACGCGTCAAAAATGCTGCTTCCACACGTTACCGTTGAGAGCACGTGACTCATCAGCCTCCGCAGCCGCGTCTGCAGCGAGCAACACCGACGCTGGGGAAGCAAGGCAGCAGCAGCAGCCGCGTCGCTAGCGAAAGCAACAACGCTGCTGCGGAAGGAAGCACACCACAAGCAACAGCAGAGTCTGAGTCAACCCTAAATCACGCTTAGGGTTTGACATTCCAAACACAATCACGATTAGGGTTTGGCAGGGACGCGGTAAACCCTAAATCAGGATTAGGGTTTTCGTATTCCAGGTGCCGTTCTGGCAACACGCAATGGATGGATGAATATTCCAAGACCCTCAGGTGCTGAACCAAATTGAGGTCCGCAACCAATCGAGGTCCACAATTCACCAACTTCATAGTGTGGAGAGTCGTCGTCGTCGTCGTCACTGGAGACGTGCGGCCTAACTTACTTCATTCATTCATTCATTCTAAACCACCAGTTTGGTATATCCAGTTTAATTTAACCATGGTGGTAACCATAGGGCCCATTCCACATATGTAGTAAAACAACCCCTTTACTAGCCCTTTATTAGCCCCCCCTTTACAACCCCCTTTATTAGCCCCCCTTTACTATGTATGGCTAAAAGAGTGATAGATAGTTGTTCATTGTTAAGGTTTCCCCCACCCACAAACATGGAAATATAATATAATATAATATAATATCCTATTTAATTATCACCACTTGGGCCAATCATTATGACTGACTATCATTATACCTTGTTGTAAAAATGTTGAAATTAATTAATTAATTAATTTAATTTTTTTTCCCAAAGAAAACAATTTAGTGAAGCTATAAATAAATAAAAATCTTTTTGGGAATATTCAAGATTTTTCTTTTTCTATTTTGGCCATGGAATCTTCAAAATGAATGAATGCACTGAATGAATGAATGAATTAATTAATTAATTAATCAATCAATCAATCATTTGATAGACATGTGTTGAAGTTGCCTTTGGAAACAATCATTACTTGAAACTCGTGTTCTTGGAAGTCATTGTAAGTTTCCTAGCATTATATTTTACTTACATGCTCTCAAAGTGGATTTCACATTACCTATTGAAAATTGAAGGCAATATAGTTAGTACCTAATAACCTACTTCATCCAAAATAAGGTGTATAACCCATTTTACTCATGTGCTAATAGTAGTAGTGGTGGACCTACTCCAAAGCAAAAGACAAAAAAGGAAACCTTATAATGTTAAGGTATTTTGTTGTACACATTTGTTAATCACAACTTGCAGCCTATATTGTTGCAACTTGTACTACTAGTGTCAAAAAAGAGCCAGTGGTGCTAAAGCTTAAAGCAATCAATCTTTACCACCTTTGGCATTAGAATACGTCATTATGGGATAGGAAGTGCACTATACACAACCCAACAATTTCTTTTTCATTTGCCCAAGGTTGGCTATAGTTGGCTATACATTTTGACCATAGGTGGTAGTTTTGGAAAATAAACTTTTTTTTTTTCTAGGTACAATTGATGACTTGCATAATTTGTAATAACAATTCTGGTATCCAAGAAGAAATTATCGGGGGAAATTATTGCAATAATTTTGTTTGTCAAATAAGATAGACTAATTATATGATTGTTTCACTTGGAAAAATGTTGACGATAATTTATGCATCCATGAAATCATCCATGGAGGTGTATTAACAAACATATAAAATCTTGTGTATAGTTTTGGTAACAACAAAAACTAGGAGGTTAGAACTTAGGATAGATGCAATAGAACTTTGAGACTTGGGGAGGGATCAAACCCCAATCCTTTTAAATTTTGCCCAATGCAACCCAAGTCAAATCTACACATAGAACACATGTTAAAACCTTACCTATTACACCCACACATTAGTTCAAAAACAAAAATTCAAAGATAAGAAATACCAAAACTTACAGAAAAATAAAAATTGCAAAATTACAAAATTTCCAAGTATTTTGCAAAAATGCAAAATGCAAACTCCAAAACACACAAATACACATGAAGGAGCTAGGAAAAAATGCATTTTTCAAATAAATTACATTTGCAACAAAAAAACATTGGCAAGATTACTTGCCTATGTGCTTACATAAAAGCTACAACATAATCTCAAAACATTGTGCAACCAAACAAGGTGCATCTATGAACATAACACACTAAAGACATCTAATATGCAACACTAAATGTTTTAAACAATTTAAGCATCTTCTACATACCTTTGCTTACTATCTTGCCAATCTTTGATTACATCTCCAAATGGATAAATATCCATGGAATAGTGTTTTTGAGCAAACATTTTGACAATCAAATTAAAATGGTTTGTCAATTTGTTTCTAATTTTGGATTTCATGAAAGAAACAATTGAAGAAACAACATTCGTCCTCCACATTGCCCAAAACCATGACAATCAAGATTTCCACCAACTTGAAATACTCCAATAGTCACTACTTAAAAAATGCACTAAAGCCTAGATTGGACCACAATGTAGTCACAAGATTACATGTCAAAGGAGGCTCCAAAGCTTGCTTGCTATTTGCGTTCATAGTTAGCTTGAATAGGGATGCTCCCATATCAAACTTTTGTTCATTTAGTAAGGTAGATGGCTTCCAAGCCCTCATCACCAAAACAATACTAGGCTTTCAATAGGGCTAAATATATGGGTAGGGAACATGGTTTTTGCATCAAAATTCAACCAATATTGGGGATAAATAATCCTAGTAGCATTCTTCAACTCCTAGCTAGGAAACCTCTTCCCAAATTTTGCAATGAAGCCAATAGCTACAATGGAACATTGCACTTTCACTACCTTCACCGCAACATACCATTCATCATGAATACACATGGCATACAACCCTATTATAGGGGGCTTGTAATGGATCCGCTCCTAGTGGCCTTGGAAATTAAAAATGGCATATTGAATATTGGTGGCTACATCAATCTACTAAGTTGTTAGTAGCCCATCACTTGTGCAATCCACAAGGTCTGTGAAAGACTTGAGCTTCATATTAGTGTACATCTACTTTGAATCACAATATAGTGAATAAAGATCTATACAATAGATTTTCATAGCTCCCACAAAGTTGTAAACAAAAGTATCATGACTTTGAGCAAACTCGATGAGTTCATGGACTACCTCCAACATGGGCATGATGGAATTGAACCCATGATAACCTCAACATCACACAAGAATTCAAGTGTGAGTTTCACAATTAGAACAAAATGAATATCATCATTCATTTTCACAACCAATGGCTTATATTCCTTAAAAACCCCTATGAAAACAACAACGCCATCAAAACCAAAACAAATCAGCTTGTTGCTGATTTTTTCAACAATCAAGCCTCCATAGACTAACAAAAAATTTGAGGTCACAATGGTGAGATTATCAATTGTACCACCGCCAATCAATTTTTCCAAATTTAATAGAATCGATATGCACTTGAAACCATCCACAAGGTAAGCATGAATGTTAACCCAAGATTGATTATCCATTGTCGTCACTTCATCACAATTCATAACAAAGAACCTTATCGTAGAAATATTTTTTTTAGTTGCAATGAACATAATGCAATGCATTATTTTTACAATTTCCCATCCAACATTATCACTCTAGTGCTTCTTTGGCATGTTCTTCACCTTCAAAAACTAAAACAATAACTTCATGGCTTCAAAGTCAATGAGAGGCCAACCTTGTTTCAAAAGCCAAAAAATAACAACAAATTGCAAAAATTTATTTTTCCTTTCTCCACTCGAATTCCCCAAAACCACCATGTTTGCAATTTTATCTCTTCTTCGATTATAAAACAAGCGTTCATTTTTTGCATGTTGACATTCTATAAACATATAATACTACCCCACAACATAATTAGGCCCTTTTTTTTAACATTTGTGCCTCCCAGCATGTTTTTAAAGGTTGTCAAACTTCGAAACCAAAAGCTTATCTCTCCCTTCCATTTATGAACACACCTAACACTTAACCATATGGATGTTCCCATCAGAACCAACAACAACTTCTACCCATGGAACTTTACTACCCAATTATCCTTAAAAACCTTATTCACCTCCCATTCCTCTACCATTTTCTTCTTCTTCTTTTTAGCTACTAGGTTAGCCTCAAATAATGGTTCCAATAGCTTTTAACTCAATAAAACAATTGCAACATATTGTTCACATTGAGCATGTGTAATTTCTACTATGTTGATATCACCAAATTCACCATCACCATGGACTGTAATGCAATAAGTTGTGTTGCAAACAACAACAACACCAACCTAACTCGACCAAAAATCATTCACAATAGAAAGCACCTTAAAAAAAGGTACCCCAAAAAATAATAAAAATTTATATTTGAACCTTATTAGTACCTTTAGAAGTGCCATGCTATAAGGGACTTAATCAAAAACCTAATCAAAACAAGAAAACCTTATGCTTGAAAACAACAAGCTACAAGATAGGTTGTGGAAACAAAAACACTTGCCTCAAAACCCTAACAACAAGAAAAGTAAAAGATTGAAGGCAACAAGCTTGAACAAGCTACAAGAAAAAAAAAAGTTTGTATTTGTTTTGATTCAAATTGGTTAGATTCAAATTGTTGGTTGAATTCAGGTTTAAGAACTTGACCCAATAGGTCTACATGGAGCTAAACCCATCTAAAAACCAAACAATTGCAAGTTTTAAAGGCATTTTCACAAGGTTTGTATCATAGGTTTTAGTAGGGGTTGGAATCCAAGGTTTAGATAAGGTTTAAAATTTGTAGGTTTTTGAATTTTACTTCCTATTTTCCAAGCTTTATGGTTTTAAAGTTTTTTGTGTGTTTTTGTTAGTTTTGAAGAAAAGAGGTTTTGATAATGCAACTAGTTTCATACAAGGAGTATGGTTGAAAGAGTAATGACAAAAAATGGAATGTTTCTTTTGGCAAAAATGTTTTGTCTTTCACAACACCTTTAGTGTAAGGTATCATGAGAAAAAAAGAAAAAGCAATTGGAGCAAATCTCTACAATTAATAAAACTTGGGGCCATGGGCTTTACCATAATTAGATCCAAGCTTGCCTTTTAGTTTAGCAAGAAGGGATTCAATAATAATATTTATTTATAATCAAAAGTTATCACTTATTAATCTGGAAATATTTTAAATAGAAGCACCCAAAATTAACAAAATAAGCATATTGAATAATTTTTTAAAAATCTTACCTTTTTTTTTCCATTATAGACAAAAAGATTTAAAAACAAGAGGATTTATAGTTTACTGCAAGTTGAATTTTGTAAATAAAAATAATCAATTAATTTTAAATTTATAAATTTAAAAAAAAAAGTAAGATCATGTTTTCATGAACCAATGTGTTTACCTTTTTTCAAAGGACTATAATTTTTTGCAATTTTTTTCCATTAAAAATACATTTTGAATGAAATATTTTGTAACTTGTTATTAAAAAAGTTATATTTGCTCCAATATATTACATGTTTTGTGTTAATCATTTTTGAGTAAATATGAATTTTTAAAATGGTACAAATTTTACTAAATTCTTATGTTTCATTTTGAAAAATAACACAATAATCACAATTTCAAATCATGTTAAAACAAGTTAATTAATTTGAAGTTTTGTTTCTTATATCACAAGTTACAACTTTGTTTTAACCACCATATACATTTCATCACATTTATATTTCTTAAAATATTCATGAACTTCAAATAAATCTTAAATCATTATTTTTTGGAAAAATATTAAGTTGTATATTTCTTATAGTTTGAGTGTTTTTTAGGTGTGTTTAGTAATCCTTTGTTATTACAAAATCAGTGAGCTTCAAAGAATTTGTATTATGAAAATTAAGGTGCCATTTGTGAAAGTAATCATCTTTGACAAAGTGCACGGTGAATTTTAAAGGTCCTTTGCTTGAACTAAAAATCACAATTGAAATATTTAATGATTTAATATGGATTTCTCAACATCAATATTAGTCATAAAACACAATTTGTCATGAAGATTGTACCACATAGGCATATGTAACAAAAAAATGTAATTTTGATCATGATTTGACATGGTTTTTGGCTCATGGAAATGGGATTTTACCCAATAAGGATATCTTATATTCTTAGTAGGCTTCCTTGTGAATTGTGAAGTTAACATTTTAAATCTTGCAAAAAAAACCTTTAATATGGACAAAGAAAATACCTTAAAAGTAAGGTTGCATTTGTCCATTATATGCCATGCAATAGGTTGGATTTGAAAAAGTGGGTTCCAAATTTTAATCTTAAAAAGATTTTTAAAAATATTAAACTAAATGTTACTATAGTCATGCATTCATAAGGATATTTGAATGGTTTTGGCAAGCTGTGAACTAACGTGACATCTTTTAACAATCAAACCCCAAACCTTATCCCTTTTTTTAATCGTTTTTTAATGTAAATTTTTAGATATTTGTTGAAAAAAATAAGAAAAAAAGGAAAGTGTGTGAGAAAAATAACATGTTTCAAGATGTCTAAAGTGTAAAACTTCAATGGCTTGAATCGGTGGTGGATGTACATCATGGCAAGGTGCATAAAGTAAGATGCAATGTGTATAACTAAATAAAGGGCAAGGAAAAATTGTTGACCCCTAAATTAAACAACCTTTGGAAACATAGTTGTCAAATAAAGGCCTTATCTACAATTCTAGGTGTTGTAAAACTTTTTGGTGGTTTGCCCTAGGACACAATTTCATCTAAATTTATAACATTTGGAGTTGATCCAAAGTGAACGTGTTTAAAGGTATCATAATAGGTGTGATACTCCAATTGAAAAATCAATATGCACCATTCATGATTAGTGTACATTGAATGAACCATTACACAAATTTTGTAATCCAAATTTTTACTCAATTAAACATTATGTAAAAAATTGAGGATGTGTTGTAAACTGTATGTGTATTTCATTCATAGTCCTAAATCAACCCATGAATTTGTTGAATTGGTTAACATTGTGGAAACATGGGGCTAGTGGATTTTGAAAAACATCAAAACTCATTAGATTTTAATGTTATTCCCAAAAAAAAGAATGTTGTTTGAATATCACATGTTGATTTCAAAAATGCATCAAGATTCATTATAGTGAAAACTATGGGATTAAAAGGCCAATAATGTTCGAAGTTTTGCAAGAATTGAAACATGTTTTAGCTATTGATTGTGCAAGCTGATTGTCTCTTGGATCTTATTTGTAACTTGGAGGTAATGTTGGTTTTCACTTTAATGATGTCCATGCTTGAAAGGCTAAATAAATTGATCAAATTCTTGTTATTTTAACAGTGTTTTGTGTGTGATTTCATTGTTGTAATAAAATTGTGCTAGGATAATATTGGTACAATGATCCCCAAATTGTTTACATGAATGATGCATTCAATGGTTACCAAAACTTGTTGAATGGAACATTAGATGTGATGGTGCATGAACGGGTGCTTGATTTAAATATTGGATTAGAGAACTTGAGTTTCCAATTGTTGACATTTCCATAATGATGCATTGTTGTCGTCCTCAAACATCATCCCATGTGTTTGTGATTCATAAAATCTTTTAATAAACCATTAATCATGTTGAAATATAATGTTTTAAAATAACAATCAAGGTTAATGATGAACTTGAAAAGCAATTTCTTGCCCAAGATGTGATGGATGTTTTAAACATGGTTTACCCATAGTACTATCCGAAATATTTATGTGAGATGACCTTCCTTGTTCACATGGCTATTTTGAAAGGGTTTTATTGCCAACCTAGAAAGGTTGGATCCACCCAATTGTGGATCCTCACAATAACTAATGTGAATATTTTGGATGTTTATTCCTTTTTTTCAAGATTAGAATGATCCCCAATGCTTAATGAACTATGGACCAACCCATGGATCTCAATCCACTATCCAAACTTTGGAAGAAATTTTCTTCCAATACAATATTATGTGCCCAATTTTTTGAGTTTGTGTGCAAAGTTAAATGTGGTTCAAATTATGGGATTTTTGGAGAATGAAAAAAATTTATCAACCTTAACATCATGGAGACAAGATTTTGAAATTGACTTTGTTAACATTTGGATTTGGTGGTTTGTATGTTTGCACAACCTTTATTTTTATACCTTTTGTTATGACAACACCATCATAATTTGGATTGATGAGAAAACAAAAATATGTCTTTTGGCTTGATGTTTTTTAGTTGTCGTCCATTACTAGTTTGTAAATGGGAAGTTCTAGGTTTTTGAAGCATTATGATTGTTTCATGTTGCAATCCATGAAAACTTTCCATGCCCAAGCTTCAAAGACCTTGAATTTTGTATTGTGAATGTTGGGTATGGTTGGATCAATTTCTAAGACGTGTATGATTTCTTGCTACATCAAGGTTATGATACTTAATTTTCCTTCTTATATTTTCTATTTGCTTATGTATGGCATTTGTCACTTGTGACATGTTAAGAATTTTGCTAATATACTATAACTTAATTATAAGTTTGGACTTTTAATAATTTCTTATGATGATTGTTTGGGGGTTTCTAAGTTTATATTATAAATCGTTAGTTTCCACGATGATGACCAATTTGAATTTTGGGTAAATTTTTGTTTCATACCCATATCCATTTGATGTTCTTTGTATCACTAAAATTAATGTATGACTTGCACATTAGGATCATGTGTTGCCATTGATTGTAGCGCTTTTTAGGATGAGGGTTCAATTCCCTTGTATGATTTGATTTAAAATTTTTTTTTTTTACACATTGGTCATTTAGTTTTTGTTTTTGTCTTGAATTTTATTAAACTTGTAAAAATTTCTTATATGCTCAATACTTATTCTTTACATGCAATCTAAGTTTTAAATTGTAAGTTTTGTAATTGAAGTACTTTAATCTACTAGATGGGAGTTTTTTAATCAAGTCTTTTCACTCCAATTTTCCAACACTTGTCAAAAAACTTCATATTTTTAAAATATTTTCTTATAATTGCCAAAATTCAAACTTGAAATCAAAATTGAAATAACCACCATTCACACACACAATGCAACTTACAATAATCAATTACACCACCTCTCCAAACAAAAAAAATATCCATATGTTTTTGTTTTTTTTTAGGCTATATAACCAATCAAAAGATAACCAAGGCATTTGATTATAGCCACTTGAGTTGCTAGCTCAAGCACACAATAACCACTAGGCCCCTTTCAAAAATGCTTTTTCAAAAAACACCAATGACCACCACTTTAGGGCACAAACCCATATTTCTTTCCTCAAAAAAAATCACTGAACTATCTTTGTTATTGGGCTCTGCCCCCACAGGGACACAGGGACTAGTGCATTCGATCCAACTTTTGGAAGTTTTTACCTTATTAGAACTGCTTTCTTTGGTGAAAGTGTTTAGACGGTTTAAATTGGAACAGATGTTTTTTTGGTGTTAAGGTTTAGGGTTTAGGATTTTTAGATGTTTTTGGGTGTTAGGGTTTAGGGTTCTTTTTGGTGTTCAGAGTGTGCACACAGTAGGTAGATGTACAACATCTTATTTACTGGCAAGGCCAAGTGTGTTTGTGATGCCTTGTTGTATTATATGCCCAAGTTGCACTTACATTGTTATGCCAGTACGACATTGTTATGTAAAGATGTGCTCCAAATTCTTTAAGTGTTATTGGACTGCACTTTACCAAGCATAATTTTTTCCTCACTTTTTTTGGGGG